>VMHT01191292.1_pt1 | contig 18277 bp, 22 predicted proteins | sample 4693611 | NCBI WGS metagenome assembly VMHT01 (sample SAMN12280063, study PRJNA550983) | marine metagenome | isolation source: seawater sampled from same location over 5 years 0.02-0.2 micron viral filtrate | place: USA: collected off the coast of southern California halfway between the port... ...
AGTGCCTAGCGGCTAAATAGAACGTGGTTACTATAATCACATTCACAATAAACTTAACGAAAGAAATAAGATGAAAAAACTAGCCCCTTTAGCAGTGATAGCTACACTGCTTAGTACGTCTGCATTAGCAGAAGTATCAATCTCTGGTACATCAGAGTTTTACTACAAGGACGTTGACTCACAAATTGCATCACAAAAAGGTGATTCAATGGGCAATTCCGATAACGAGATTAAGTTCTCATTCTCAAACAAAACAGAAACAGGATTAGATTATGGCATGGTTGTGGAAATGGCAACTGTTGCAGATTCTAGTGCAACTATTGACGAATCATCAATGTATATCAAAGGCGACTTTGGTAAAATTACATTAGGCGGTAACGATGATGTCACAGGCAGTTTTGGTATTGGTGAACATGATATAATGGACGAAGAAGTCACAGGTACATATACAAATGCATCTATCCAATCAAGTGCAGGTGAAAAAGCGTATGGTTCAGATTCAGATAAAGTATCATACATTGCACCAGCAATAGGCCCACTTACTGTAGGCGCAAGTTACATGGACGGTGGTGTTGCAGGCGATACTGATGCTACTGCTATCGGCGGTAAGTTAGCAATCGGCGACAATATTACTATTGGTGCAACTATGGCTGAACAAGGTGTATCTGGTGCGATTGATAATGAATCACACAGTATTGGTGCAAAAGTTGCATTGGGTAATATGACACTGATTGGTGCAATGAGTAAAGTAGAAGGTGCTGATGAGGACATTGATACTGTAGGTGCAGGCGCAAGTTATAAACTAAACAGTGATATGACTATAGCAGTATCAACAATGGAATCAGAAGATAGTTTAGATGTTTCTGGTACAGAAAAAGAAAACCTAAAGCAACACATGGCTGAAATTAAATATGCTATTGCTCCAGGGTTGACTGGCTACGTGAACTATACAGACTATGAATATAAGAACGGCGGAGAAGCATCAACTGATGATGATGGTTCTGTAATCCAATTTAAGATTGCGGCTACGTTCTAAAAAACTAATAAAAAAATAATTTAAAAAGGCATCAGTTTTTATGCCTTTTTTTATTGACTTGATAAATAAAGTAGCATATACTATGTGATATAGTATGTGAATAGGCACATACAAGGCTAAACAATAGGCACATTTAAGGAGAAAATAATGGCAACATCTTTGGCAGAAATTAGAGCAAAACTAAAATCACAAGAATCTCGTAGCGAGAGAACCGGCGGCGGCGACAACGCAATCTTCCCACATTGGAATATACCAGAAGGAACAACTACAGCAGTTCGTTTCCTACCTGATAACGATCCTAACAATACATTTTTCTGGGCTGAAAGGCTTATGATTCGTTTACCATTTACTGGTGTTAAAAACGACATGAATAGTAAACCTGTTGTAGTACAGGTACCGTGTGTTGAGATGTGGAACGAAACTTGTCCTGTATTGACAGAAGTACGTGGTTGGTTCAAAGATTCGAGTCTTGAAGACATGGGTAGAAAATATTGGAAGAAACGTAGTTATATATTCCAAGGTTTTGTTACCGAGAATACACTTCAAGAAGACGCACCTGAGAATCCAATTCGAAGGTTTGTAATCTCCCCTAGTATCTTTAACTTAATTAAAGATGCACTTATGGATCCGGATATCCAAGAAATGCCAACAGACTATACTGCTGGTTTAGATTTCCGTATTACTAAAACTACAAAAGGACAGTATGCAGATTACAGTACAAGTAAGTGGGCTCGTAAAGAGACAGCACTAACAGAGGCACAAATGAGCGCCATTGAGACACATGGTCTTAATACATTATCAGACTACCTTCCTAAAAAACCTACAGAAGTAGAATTGCAGTGCATCAAAGAGATGTTCGAAGCAAGTGTAAATGGTGAGGCTTACGACGTAGAACGTTGGGGCCAATATTATCGTCCATATGGTGTAGATGCGCCGGCAGGTTCCTCAACCTCAAGTACGTCAACTGTAAAGGCACCTACTATTCCAACACCTGCTCCGGCGGCTCCAGTTATGGAAACTGCTCCGGCTCCAGTAGCAACACCAGCAGAAATGGGTGCAACTCCTACTCCTGCACCACAAACTGAAACTGTAGCGGCTCCGGCTGTACCAGCAACAGCTGAAGGCGGTGAAAGTAAAAGAGCAGAAGACATTCTAGCAATGATCCGTAATAGACAATCTTAATTATAAAAGGCGGCAGAAATGTCGCCTTTAACTTCTATGAATACAATGGAGAATAAAAATGGGTAAGCCGTTTGACGTAAGTAAATTTAGGAAAGATATAACAAAAAGCATAGATGGATTAAGTATAGGATTCCATGATCCTACAGATTGGATTAGTACTGGCAGTTATGCATTAAACTACTTAGTAAGTGGTGATTTTCATCGTGGTGTTCCAATGGGCAAAGTCACTGTATTCGCAGGTGAATCAGGTGCTGGCAAAAGTTATTTTGCATCAGGTAACATTGTAAAAAATGCACAAGAGCAAGGTATCTTTGTTGTCCTAATTGATAGTGAAAATGCACTAGATGAAGCATGGTTACAAGCACTTGGTGTAGATACAGATGAGACTAAGTTACTAAAACTTAGTATGAGTATGATTGATGATGTAGCAAAAACTATAAGCACATTTATGAAAGATTATAAAGCAATGCCAGAGGAAGAACGTCCTAAAGTATTATTTGTAATTGATAGTTTAGGTATGTTACTTACACCAACAGATGTTGACCAATTTGAAGCAGGTAACATGAAAGGTGATATGGGTAGAAAGCCTAAGGCACTTACTTCACTTGTACGAAATACAGTAAACATGATTGGTAGTTATAATGTAGGTATGGTATGTACTAACCATACGTATGCTTCGCAAGATATGTTTGATCCAGATGATAAGATATCAGGTGGACAAGGTTTTATATATGCAAGTAGTATTGTTATTGCTATGAGAAAATTAAAACTTAAAGAAGATGAAGATGGAAACAAGACAACAACTGTGAGCGGTATTAGAGCAGCATGTAAAGTAATGAAAACTCGTTATGCAAAACCGTTTGAAGGTGTGCAAGTCAAAATTCCTTATGAAACAGGTATGAATAAATATAGCGGATTACTTGAACTATTCGAAGCAAAAGGATTACTTACAAAACAAGGAAATCGTTTAAAATATACAACCACTGCAGGTGTAGAAATGCTCGAGTTTCGTAAAGGTTGGACAGGTGACAAACTAGAATCAATTATGCAGGACATATCTGACCAAGATGGACTAAGTATAGATGAAGTAGTTCATGGACAAGAAGATGTCCAAGAAGTTATAAAAGAAAAAAACTCAGAAGCAGAGGAAGAAAATGGAAGCACCAGTTAAACTTGTATACCAAATATTAAAACAATATATTCCTGCAAAAGAAATTCAACATGCTACTGATCAACTTGTAGATGATTTACAAGAAGTATTAGATGAAGAAGATTTAATTAAACTTGGTGGCATTGATGAATACATGAAAAATAGTGTAGACGAAATAGTTGGCGAAGTTGATGAAGATGAATATGACGATTACGAGGAAGAGGATTTGTATTGAGCCAGTGGTACAATAGAGTTGTAAATAACTTAGCAGATATTCCAGGTTGCATAAATTTTTATGAAAGTGAATTGGAAGAAGCAAAACGTGAATGTAGTGTCAAAGGTATTGTGGAGAAAAACATAACTGCATTGCCTGGTATCACTGAACATAGGTTTAACCAATTACAAGAAATAGAAGCTGTACTTAACTTTTTGAATATAAAATTACGTAAAATAAGACGTAAGCACTTTCAAAAATATTTAGAAGGATATGCTCGTGCATTGACTAGTAGAGATGCAGAGAAGTATGTTGATGGCGAAGACGAAGTTATAGACTTTGAAACTATAATTAATGAAGTTGCATTGCTACGTAACAAATGGTTAGGTATAATGAAAGGCTTGGATACTAAACAATGGCAAATGGGTCATGTAGTTAGATTACGTACTGCAGGTATGGAAGATATAAGAATTGATTAAAGAAGTTTACAAATGGGATGACAATGATAGTCATGAGCATAGTCTTTTAGCATTAAATTTACTAGATCAATTTGACGACTTTAAGGTTACTATTAAGCATATGGCTGACTTTGGTTGTGGCAAAGGAAAAGACTTAGAATTTTGGGCAAACATGCAGGTATGGAACGAAGATGGCAAAAAAGATAGGTATCTAAACTTTAATTGTGTAGGCTTTGATTTACATGCGGAAAACAATGTGCCAAGTCGCAAAAATATAAAGTATAAGAATCACAATTTTAATACAGATAATACAGTATGGAGTGTACCTTTTGATGTAGTCTGGTGTCATAATGTTATGCAAAGTATATACAGTCCTGTTGAATTTTTAGGTCGTGTTAATCGTACTATGGCACCAGGAAGTATGTTATATCTTTGTGTTCCTAGTACTGTTACTATATATCAAAATCGTTTCCAAAATTATACTCCTGCACAAAACTATCATACATTTACTGTATCACAGATACTATATCTCCTTGCATTAAATGGATTTGACGTAAATGATTTCTATTTACAAAAAGAAAAATATACAGACTTAATTCAAATTTTAACATACAAAGAAAGAGAACCATTACCATATAATACATCTTGGTATGAAATAGCAGATATGAATATTGTAAACGATAATTTAAAATCTATAATTATGCATAATGGTATTTTATCAGACCAAGGAATAATAACAAAATGGGTAAATGGTGACATTTATGATTATAGGTGGCATACCATATGACGACATGTGTACTAGTAACAGGCGGGTTTGATCCATTGCATAGTGGACATATTGCTTATTTTAAGGCAGCAAAAGAGTTAGCAAAGTATGGAGGTAAACTATACGTTGGGTGTAATAGCGATGACTGGTTAAGACGTAAAAAAGGTAGACCATTTATGCCATTTGCAGAACGTAGACAAATTGTACAAGAGTTAAGTTGTGTAGATAGATGTATTAGTTTTGACGATAACGACGATACTGCCAATGGTGCAATATTCAAAATGGTTACACAATATAACTTTCGTAAAATTATATTTGCTAATGGCGGAGATCGTGTACAAGGAAACTGTCCAGAACATGATGCATGGAAAACTGATAAACGTATTGAGTTTGCTTATGGTGTTGGTGGAGAGAATAAGGCTAATAGCAGTAGTTGGATTTTAAAAGATTGGACTGCTCCTGCAGTTAATAGAACATGGGGCCACTATCGAAACTTATATAATGGTAATGGGTTTCGTGTAAAAGAATTAGTTATTAATCCAAATAGTAAACTATCAATGCAAAAGCATGAAAATAGAAGTGAAACTTGGAATTTAGTATCAGGCTCAGCAAAAATATTGACAAGTCACAGGACTATGCCAATAGACCCTGCAGTGCATAAACTACAAATACAAAACCCTATAGACATACCTGTGGGCACTTGGCACCGTGGTATTAATGATAGTAATGAACCTGCACATATAATTGAAATATGGAAAGGGCCCAGCGAGTTATTATCCGAGGACGATATACGTCGCTGGGATCCTCTCAAGCAAGCCTAGGAGGCTAGCAGTAGTCGATAGTTCAGTATTTTATGTACTGTTGCACGTCTACGTGCCTCAACAAACTTTTTCCATTGAAATGGTCTGTATCTCATAATCACTCTCCCTTGTTAAAGGTTAAGTGCGTTCCTTCAGCGATTGCCTACTTCCGCCCTAACGGGTGAACGTATATTTATTTATTCATTATTTTAGCAATATGCGGATATGTTTTTGTAAAATTTTGATTCCTACGTAGGTCTATTGCATCTATATTTTGCCAAAATTCTGTATGTAAATTATAAAAAGTACTTTCTTTTAGTTTTTTAGAAATCTCTCTCACTCTTGGATGTTTACTTTTATCTGTGTAATCTATAATTTGTTGTCTTTTATCAATTGGTATGTTGTCTATACTAAAATAACGAGGCTCATATAGAAAAGAAAGTTCGTGTGTAAAATTTAAATTATTTGCATAATTTAGAATATTGTCTAAATCTAGTATGTTAAAGGCACTAACTGTAGTGTGAAAATCTAAGAAAAATTTATTTCTATCTAGTGTTGCAAATTTTTGTAAATTTGAATCCACAAGGCCCCAAGACATTCCATATCTTTCGTATTCAAAACGTTTGCCTAAATTATCTATACTAAATGAAAAGGATACATTATCAAATTTACTAAGTGTTTCTAGATGCTTTGTAGGAAAAATAGTTCCATTTGTATTGTAATGTATCGTAGTATCTTTCTTTCCTAGTACAAGTAAACGTTCTAGCATTTCAATATGAGTACGATCTAATAGAGGTTCTCCTCCTGTCATCGTAATACAGGATAAGTCATTTAAATCACATATTTTATCTATCCAGAAATTATTATCCATATCTATTGTGTAGTCTAATTCATGAATAGAAGGAACGTCTAAATACTTTCTATCTTCAGTATACCATTTGCTACTTTGGTTTTTATTACAAATCCTACATTTTAAATTACATTGTATTCCTAATTTTAAATCTAAACTTTTAATTTTGTTTTTTGCATATATGTCCGTGGTAAAATTTTTGTCGACACCATCTACACACTTTTGCCTTTTACTTGTTATTCCTTTATTTTCATTATTCCAACACGAGTTGCATACTTCAGGATAAAGATTATCTTTGAAGTCTTGTCTAAGTTTTTCAAATGGCTCACTGTGAAATGCTTCTTCCACAGTAGTATCTTTTATATTAGGCCAATTCATTTTATGTTGGTCAATTATACAACAAGGTGTAATTTTACCATTAGACTTTATTTCTATGCCTATAAATGGTGTCACACAAAAATTATTATGTCTTTGGAAGTTAGTTTTGTTCATCTAAAAATACTTGTATGTAAGATTTCAATTTCTCATTATCAGTTTTTATGTGTATAAAAAAAGTTGGGATATCTAAAAATTTTACTATTTTAAAAAAATGTTTCCAGATATGTTCATCTGTATCATTATATGCAGTAATTATTATCTTATCGTTATTATTGTACTTATCTTTTTTAATTGCAAGTAAATCATAGTACATATCCTCATAAGGTTGATTATAATAATCACTTATTTCTTTTTCAAATATGTTCACGTAATCTGATCCATTGTGTTCCGATTTCATCTGGGAACCATTCTATATAACTCATTTTATTAAGCCAGTTTGCTCTATCAGGTTTGCTTAACCATGTATTCATTTCTGTACCTACTTCATATGCTAAACTACTTTCACTTACTACTGCTGGAACTCCTGCTATTACACTGCTAATTCCTGCATTGCTACTATGACTAATAGTGCAATATGTATGCTTTAGCATATGTTCTAAGTCAAAACTATCATAAGTTTGTTGTACATGTTTAGGTATGTTCCACGTTACGTCTCGTTCTTTGTACCAATCCATGTCACATGCCCAATGTAATCCTTCTCTAAATCTAGGATGACTACGTACTACAATAGGTTTATCAGTAAACTTTCTAACTTCTTCAATAGTGTTTTTATAATATGTATCCATATCTGGCATGTCAATCCATTGTTGGCTATGTCCGTGTTGTCCGCAAATTAAAACATATTCTCCATCTTCTTTCCATCTTTGCAACACTATTCCAAATTTACCTAGTCTATCGCTTGGCATATAGTCTTCAACGGCAAAGTTTGCATCTCGGTTTATTCCATTTATTCCTAATTTCCATGTACCATTACGTATTAGTCCTCCAACTTCTATTACTATGACGGGCTTGCCTTGCTCTCTATAATGATCCCAAACTCTTTTATTACCGCCCATTTTACCATACCAAAGTATACTCCATATTAGGGCAGCATCTGCATCCATGCTACTTGCTACTAGTTCATCCGTTTTGCTTATAGCATCTATTAATTGAGGATACACTTCTTTTGCATTACCAGGTAGGTTGTTTGGAAAGTGAGATATTTTCATTATACATTAAATCCTTATAAATAGTTATATGCGTACATTATCAGTATTTACCTCCTGGCACAAAACAGGATACAAAAAATATGGCAAAGCATTTATAGAAGGTTATAATACATGCTGGCCCAAGGAAGTGCCTCTTACTATATATGCAGAGGATCACGAGCCTGAAACAAATAATCCAAGCATAACTGTATTAGATCAAAGAAGCACATTACCTGACTTAAAGTCATGGCAAGAGCGACATAAAGATAATCCACATGCACATGGATACAACAAAGATAAAAGTAAGAAAAGTTTTTTATGGGACGCAAGTAGATTTGCAAATAAAGTATTTGCTCTTTGGCATTTTGCTAAGACTTGTGGTACAGATATCTTTCTTTGGTGTGACGGTGATGTAAGAACACATACTCCTATGAGTGTAGACTTTATCCATAGTCTAGCACCAAACGAAAATCAACTAGCAACATATTTAGGTCGGAGGACTTGGCCCGAATGTGGATGGATGATGTTCAATAGGCACCATCCTAAGTTCCAAGAGTTTATGTCTCAATGGCGTTGGATATATGAAAGTGATGATATCTTTAATCATGTAGAATATCACGATAGTTTTATATTTGGGGAACTTATAGAAGACTTCAAGTCCATGGGTGTTGAAATGAATGACTTAGGTGGTCCTGATAAAGGTGGACACATCTTTATCAATAGTCCACTAGGAGCATATATGGATCACTTAAAAGGCTTTAGAAAAGAAGTAGGCAAAAGCCTAGCAGGTGACTTAGTTGGAGGCTTTAAACATCATGATAATCCACACTGGCAAGATTTAAGACAAGTGACTAAACAACAGATACGTGCAGAAAAACTTAAGAACCCACATGAATATGACGCCGCACAACAACAAAAATCTAATGGTGTTGCAAAATGGAAGGACAAGTGATGAGATTATATTTACCTATAGGAATATTAGTAGCAGTTTATTTGTTTATTTTTGGCCTAGGAGTATTTAAAAATGTAGAAGCAGGTGAATGGAATGATAAACCTGTGATGTGCGAAAATAAAGATAAAGCATTAGAAGCCATACGTGCCAAAGGCGAAATACCTATAATCACAGGAATACAAAGTACAAAGGTACGTGATAATGATGGCTTATCTGATATTCCTGCACATGTACCATTACAGATATTTGTAAATATAAAGACAAAGACGTTTAGTATTACCGAGTATCATCCCTCATATGATAGTATATGTATAATTGGATACGGTGATGACTGGACACAATTAGGAGAGAAGTCATGAGTAATTGCTTTCATTTAGCAATTGAAGGAGGGAATTTAGAAACAACATTACCATTCTACGTAGATGTGTTAGGTTGTGAACTAGGACCAAACGAAGAAGGCAAATGGCAAGATATAGACTTTTGGGGTAATGAATTAACATTACATCAAACTACACCAAGAGAAACAAAGTCAGAGACAAGAGAAAGACATGATGTTGATATGGGTGCAGTATGTGTACCACACTTTGGTGTACATTTACCTTGGGATATATATGCAAAAGTAAAAGCACGTATAGAAGAAAAAATTGGATTTTATGATAATCCTTATATAAGATTCGAAGGACAAAACACACAACAGGAAACGTTTTTTGTTGAAGATCCAAATTACAACATGTTAGAAATAAAAAGTATACAAGGAACCTATTATGAGCAATCTTAGTGTAATACAAAATATAAAAGAGGTACATGACCACCCATATCCATATGTTTGTGTAGAAGAGGCATTACCTGAAAAGATTTATAAAGAATTAGAAGAAACTTTTCCAGAAGAATTAGTAACTAGTACTAGTCCACATGATGGCGGAATAACATATAGATACAAATGCAAGGAAGCACAAGAGAATGCAATACCTCCTATATGGCAAGACTTCTTTGCTTACCATACATCACCAGAATACTTTAAAGCATGTATAAGTTTGTTTGGCGGTAGTATAGAAAGATTATATAGCCAATATAGAGATTTACTAAATGCAGATAACATCACAGTAAGAGATGTAGATAACAGTGGATCATATGTAACCGATTGTCAATTTGTTGTACACGAACCTGTAGATCAAACAGGAACAAGTCGCACACCGCATGTAGACAACCCAGTAGAAATATACGCAGGACTATTGTATATGCGTAAGGCAAACGACAAAAGTGAAGGCGGTAACTTTACAATACATGAACAGATAGGTAACATAGAACAAGTAAACAAAAGTTTAGGTAGACAAGTAGAAGAAAATGTACATAAACCTGTAAGAGAAGTACCATACAAACCAAATAGTTTTTGTATGTTTTTAAATGTTATGGGAAGTATACATAGTGTTACTCCTAGAATAGAACCTACTGAACGCAGACGTAGTATTAATATTATTGGCGAATTTAATGGCAATGGTAAGATGTGGAAAGTAAAAGAAATTAAAAACTAATGAAATACAGTATAGGTAAAACTAGTGGTGTATTCATTGGAGACGAATCTGTTGTAAAAATATTTAACATAAGGAACAAAGCACTTAAACCTAGTAGAGGCACATATCAAGACTGTTGGGATAGAGAAACAACTTGCTTAACAAGATTAAAAGGTGAGTTACATTTTCCACAACTAATTGAAACATACAGTGATATACTAGGTATAAAAATGACTACTGCTGGTGAAAGTTTATATTATACTTGGCAAGAACATAATTTGATGCTATACTTAGATCAAGCAAATCGTATTGCAGATATATTAGAAAAACATAATATAAAATACTTTCATGTAGGTATGGATGGCAAAGCAAAAGTAAATAAGCAAAATGTATTTCCTTTGAGTAACTTTTGCATTGAAGATGGAGAATTAAGTTTAATAGACTTTGAAATGGCTTGCCCTGTAGGTAGTGAAGCAGAATCTAATATGAGTGCTAGGTTTAAAGAGTTATACGGATTATATAATCCAGATGTTTTTAGACAAACACTTATAGATGCTCTTAAAGACCCTAAGCCTTGTTATGAAGCAGAACTAGTAGCAAAATTGCCAGATAAAAATAAGATAGACAAATTAAAGAAACGTAATCCAAGAGAGGTATATAAATCAATGACAACATTCACAAAACCTAGTGATAAGATAGTTAATGAATGGAAAAAATATCAAAAACGTTTTGGTACACAAGATGCAATTGATAGAGTAAAACGTATGAAACTAGATCAGATATGTAAGTCAGAACACAAACTAGTAGATATAGGTTGTAATGATGGATATATTACACAGTTAATTGCTCCTATGGTAGCAAGTGCAACAGGTGTTGAACCTCATGTAGAACTACCCGAAGCCAAAGCAATAAATGTTAAATGGGCAGTAAGCACGTTTAACGACTTCTGTGAAAATAATACAAAGCAATACGATATACTATTAAGCCTTGCAGTAAGCATACAGTTACGTGACTTTGGCGGACTTAATGAACAAGAAATTGTTGACAAGTATTATGACCTAGTTGCTCCGGGTGGTATTGTTGTACACGAAACACAAAAGTTAGAAAACAGACCTAACAACATTGAACATACAAATTGGATGGTCGAAGCATTTAATAAAAAGTTTACACAAATAGATCATGGTGAAGCAAGACCAAGTGGTAAACGTGAGTACTATCATTTTTTAAAAGAGGCGTAATATGGCGTTTAATAACATAATGCAACTTGCAACTGCAACACTGGTAAAGCAAGAATCATTTAATAAAGGAGCAACTGTAGTAGAATGGGGCAATCAACGTTTTCGTTATAGCGAAGATTGGATAAACAAATGCGAACAAGTAAGTGGACATACACTACGTAAACCAACACAGTATGTATGGGAATACTTTGAGGACTTAGGCTTTAGTGATTATCTTGCAATAGATATTAACACCGAACTACGAAGTATAGCAATGGATTTAAACTTTATACTAAAGGACAAGTACAACTACACAACACAATTTGATTATGTTACAAATAATGGTACCGGCGAACATATATTTGATCAACGCACTGTATTTGAAAACATGCATAATCTATGCAAAGTGGGCGGTACTATGATAAACGTATTACCTTTTGCTCCATGGTTCAATCACTGCTTCTACAGTTTTCATCCTGGCTTGTTTAGAGACATAGCCGCGGCTAATGGATATACATGGCGTTTTATGTGGCTTGCTCAAAACACAGGCAAGTATACAGATTGTCCTACAGACATAGATAGTTGGACACATTACGAACAGAAGAAGCCACGTAAGCCATTAAGTCAACTTGAGAAAGCATACGATGAATTACATGATAGAGATGGCGCATCACAAAACGTTAGTATAGTGACTGCATACACTAAAACTAAAGATGCACCTTTCCAAATTCCTTTTCAAGGACGTTACGTAAACGATATTGTTGATGAACTTAAAAGTGAGTACAGTAAAGATAATATAGATTTAAGACAGGCAGATCATAAGAGTGCAACTTACTAATGCCAACACAATTACAATGGAAAGATTTTAAACTCCACCCACAAAAAACTGCTTTTATACTAGGTAGCAGTCCTAGTATAATTGATGAACCACTTCATTTGCTTAATGGTAAAATAGTTTACCTAGTAAACAAATCGTGGAAAGCACTTGAGATGGGACTAATACATAAATGTAACGGTATAATGTACGCAGGGCTACAAAGTTGGATTGAACACATAGATGAAATGAAAGAGTATGGATTAGATGCTATACCAAAGTTCTATAGTGACCTTGTTGTACAATCACATGAATTCAAAGAACATGCAAGTGTACGTGACAAGTATTATATGTTTCCAAAAAGAAAAGCAACTTCTCTAGCACACGATATTAAGGGAGGTAATCTTCCTAAAACTTTTGAAGATGGTATTGGCAAAACTGGTAGTGTTACACTAGACATGGTAATAATTTGCTATCTGCTAGGATTCAAACAAATATATGTGCTTGGTATGGATTGTGATTATACTAGTGCAAAATCACACTTCTACGAAGGCAACACTTGGGATAACCATAATGCCGCACCTACTCTAAGAGGTAATATACGTAATAGGTTATTGTTGTTAATTGAAATGTTAGCAGAACAAGGAGTAAGTGTTATACAATTAAGTAGAGGATTTAGACCAATAAGTCCTAGGGATAAAGATATCCCAACAGATAGATTAGAAAATGTTGTGCAAGGAATAGTGAGGGCTAGGTCAATAGGTGTATTAGAAGAAAAGTTTTGGCCTTTAGAAGGAGCATACATTGAGCATATAAGTAATGCACGTAAGAAGTGTGATAAACTAATTGCTCTGTGTGCTAGTAGTGATATAGAAAAAGTTATGGGTGCATTAAGATTTGTAGATGAAACTTTTATATCTACAAATGGAGATGGGTTAAGCAAAATTAAAAAGAAACATCCAAAGGACAATATAAGAATGTTTAGATTTGATGGAAGCGAAGAAGAATGAAGCCTGTAATTGTTATACCTGCACGTTACGAATCATCACGTCTTCCTGGTAAGCCATTAAAGGACATACAAGGTAAAAGTATGATACAACGTACATATGAAAGATGTCTACAAGCATTACCTGCAAAAGATATATACGTTGCAACTGACGATTGTTTAATAAAAGATCATTGTGAAATGTTTGGCGCTGATGTAATTATGACTAGCAGTAGTTGTCTTACAGGCACAGATAGACTAGCAGAAGCAAGTCAACGTTTAAATTGTGATGTTGTGATAAATGTACAAGGAGACGAGCCTGTAATTAATCCTAGTGATATAATTAAGATTATAGATGCTGCTAAACAATACCCCGGTGAGATTATAAATGGTATGGCGAGTATAGACACACAAGAAGAATTTAATAATCCAAGTATACCTAAAGTAGTAACTGCACCGGACGGCAAATTACTTTACATGAGTAGAGGTGCTATACCAATAACTAAGCAACTAGAATTTAAATCTGCTTGGAAACAAATATGTATATATGCATTTCCTTTAGATAGTTTATGTGCTTTTGCAGAACAAACTGTAAAAACACCTCTAGAACAAATAGAAGACATAGAAATATTAAGATATATTGAGATGGGATATGATGTACGTATGATAGAACTTAGTGGAAGTTCTTTTGCTATAGATACTCCTGAAGATTTAGAACGTGTGCGTGAGTATTTAAATGTTACATAGACATCCAACAAAACCAGATAGTAAATGTAATTGGGTAATGGATAGCCTAGCATTAGGTTGGAAAGGTACTGAAGATCACTTTTGGGGATTAATAGGAAGTAATGAAACAAACATCAAAGTTTGTAAATCAACTAAAAGACCATGGTACTTCTGGGATATGCCATACTACGGAAGATGGCACAAAGATATACAAGAAGATTTTTATTGGCGTGTTGGTAAAGATCATATACACTATCAACATACTAAAGATTATCCTAGCGATAGGTTTGAAAAATGGAACGTTGTACCAAAAGAATACGGGACAGGTACAAAGATACTTGTATGTCCAAGTAGTGAAACAATGACAAGATACGTTACAGGTTTAAGTGTACAAGGATGGTTAGACTTTATAATTAAAGAATTAGAATTTTATACTGATAGACCTTATGAGATAAGAAATAAGCCGAGAGCAAATGGTACTAGTGGTCCTAGTGTAGCGGAGATTCCGTTTGCTCAACAAGCACAAGATACACATTGCGTGGTAACTTGTATAAGTTTATGTGCATTAGAGGCACAACTATTAGGCATACCAACTATATGCCATAAAGATAGTTTTGCAAGTGATGTAAGTGGTTGGCACATAGAATCAATTAATAATCCTAAACGTGTAGATCGTATGCAATGGTTTTATAATCTAGCATATAGTCAATTTACACATAGTGAAATAGAATCAGGATTAGCAGAGGAGATACTCAATGCCTAAACTTTATGTATATGATACAAGTAGGAAAATAACAACTAACATCACTATTGCTTTTGCTAGAGGTGTAATTAGATACAATAATAGTCACAATGGTCCATGGCAAGTGAAGCACATGACAATAGAAAGTTATAATAGTAACGGGTTTCCGCCTAACTTAGAACCTGGAGTAGATGCAGTAGCAACTCTTGGAATATTACGTGGTACAGGTAAAATGCTTAAACAAGCAAAACAAAAAGGTATAGATTATTATTATATGGATCATGCATATTTTAGTCCAGGATATGGAGGGAAAGGTTGGATGCGTATAAGCAAAAATAGTCACACCTGTGTCACATTACGTGACGTGCCAAAAGATCGTTGGAATGGATTTCATAAAAACTATGGCTATCAATGCAATGTGTGGAGGAAAAATAGCCAACGAGGACAAAATATTCTAATACTTCCTCCTACAGGAGCAGTAAGTTGGTTTATGGATCAAGGTCCAGATGATTGGTTAGATGAAATAATTACTAAATTGAAAGACTACTTGCCTGAAGATGAACACTATCGTATTGTTGTAAGGCGTAAGCCTAATGAACCTGTAGTCGATGGAGATGGAAACTTACTAGAACTTAAAACATATGAAAGCAGTGCTAGTGATCAACCTTTAGAACAAGCACTACAAGACGCACAATGCGTAATAGCATATAACAGTATGGTTGCATTAGAAGCAACACTTAAAGGTATACCTGTAATTACAAGTGAAAATAGTTGTTGTGTTAGAGTTAGTTACGATATAGATTTATATAAAGATCAAATTGTACCAGAAGAATTTAATATCGAACCTGTCAATAGACAACCTCTACTATACTGGCTTGCAAATAATCAATATAAAAGAAGAGAAATAGAAGACGGAAGTGCTTGGAAGATGATACAGGAGAATAATTAGTGGACAAGCCTAAAGACGAAAAACTAGCCCGTAAATGGCGTACAATTAAACGTGTAGCCGCAAAAGAATTAACTCCTTTTGGTAAAATAAAATGTACAATGATTGCATTCAAGCACCAAATTACAGAAGCATTTCCTCTAGAATTTAAATTACCTGGTTGGGAAATAATTGACTTTGAAGATAGGGACGAATATAAGACAGATTACTATTTACAAGTAAATGTTGATAAGCCTGATAATGAAACAGATGAGACATATAATTATATTAAGAATACAGGTAAACCTTATCTAGTATTAGAACTAAGTTGTTTTAGAGAAAATAGTTACAAAGGTGATCCGGACGATTGGTACTTTACGTTGGGATGGTTTCATTTTTTAAGACAGGGATACTTTTATAATAATGGCTGTCCACCAGACAGGTGGAATAAAATAAAAGCAAAACAAAATATTAAAGTCCTTCCATGGAATAGTAAAATAGTAAGAAATGACTATGCTTTAATATGTTTACAAAAAGTAAATGATAGTACACTTATACCTATGCATGAAACACATGGTAAGTACAGAAACTGGCTACTATTAGTAATTAATCAAATACGTAATCTCTATCCTAAAATGCCAATAGTAATTAGACCACACCTTAGGACCAAAGAAGCAAGTTACAAAAAGGTAACAGAAATGTTTGGTCTCGTTACTATAAGTAAAACTTGGGAGGACCGTACGTTCTCCGAAGGAGGACCAGGATTACAACAAGATATAGACGGTGCTAGATTTGTTGTAAGTTATAATAGTAATGTTCTTACGCAGTGTGTGTTACAGGGTAAACCTACAGTATGTTGGGATATACGTAGTATGGCATCACCTGCATGTTTAGACCCTAGTCAGATGCATGACATAAGTTTAGTACATGGTATAAAAAGAGATTCGTGGTTAGCCAACTTAGGTTACACACAATGGAGTCGTGCTGAAATACGAGATGGTGATGCATGGGAACATTTGAAACAATACGGATTCTAAATGAAAGATGTTTGTATAGTATATGCTGGTGATAAGTTTACACCTAAGCATGTAGAACAAAAGAGACTACAATTAGACACACACTGTAGTATTCCTACTAGGCTTACTGTGCTTACTGATAATCCAGCCACTATAATGGGTTTAGGTCTACACGATACTAGAGCAATTGAATTACCTAAATGGATGCTTACGGGCAGACAATTGTGGTGGTATAAAGTTTTTATGTTTAGCGATAGTATAGATTGGAGTAGTGATGTACTATACTTAGATTTAGATACTATAATACTTAAAGACATTGCACACTTTTGGACATACGAGACAAACAATTTTATTATATGTCAAGACTTTAATCGCCAGTTTATACCAGAATATCCTGTAAGCAACAGCAGTGTGATGAGATTTAATCCTCAACACTACAGAGAATTACACACACGCTTTGAACAAGAACGTGATAGTATACTACGTAAGTTTAGAGGAGACCAAGACTACTTAACAGATTGGTTTAAAACAAGACCAGGTAAACTATGGTGGCCTCATGATTGGTGTATGAGTTATAAATGGGAAATTGTGCATGGAGGAACTAGACGTGGAGGACCTGACTTAGAATTCCCTAGCGATTACTTACAACCAGATACTAATTGGGTCGTACCCAACACATGTTGTGTAGCAGTATTTCATGGTAAACCAGAAGTGTATGACACAGAATTTGGAACACACTACACTTATTAGATACGTTCAGCCCATTCGCGAAATGCAGCCAAGTTGTTTATATACCATGGGCTATTGTAGTTCTTAGCACCTGCCGCGGGATCTTCAAATAAGACTTTACCTTTATAACAATCTATTGTAGCCGGTACTTCGGGACCTGTACATATATGAGTCGCATGGTTGTTGCTAGGAAAAGGAAAGCCCGGAGTATGTATACCACCTACACTACATCGGTTAGGCATAGTCCATAGTATATTAGCAACACCTGCACCAGCAGTACTAATATACTTACGCATTGTATTAAACACTACAATCTTTTCTGCTAGTGTTAGGTTCTCTCCAAATATCTCATCATAACCCAACTGTGTGAGTATTTCCACAACTGCATCCTCATTAGTCAATCCACGTTTAATAGTATTGTCTTCTCCAACTATGTGTTTACGGTTGTTAAGAGGATTTGCATGAGCTCGTCTGCTTATGTATACCTTGCCCTCACTGAGACTAGGCGCCGCAGGCGCCCGCATTTTAGCAATCCTAATACACTCCCTTAATAAGTCATACTGTTCACCGGGAGGTCTACAACGTTTACCGTTCGATATACCTAGAGGTGCTCCGTATACAACTCGTTCATATACAGCA
>VMHT01178237.1_pt1 | contig 18273 bp, 17 predicted proteins | sample 4693611 | NCBI WGS metagenome assembly VMHT01 (sample SAMN12280063, study PRJNA550983) | marine metagenome | isolation source: seawater sampled from same location over 5 years 0.02-0.2 micron viral filtrate | place: USA: collected off the coast of southern California halfway between the port... ...
ATTCTATAGATCATATAGATCCGTTCTTATTTTTAAACCACCACGGTTACCAGGAATATCCTGAGAACAATAACGGTTTACCATTTGGGCCACACCCCCACCGTGGTTTCGAGACGGTAACTTTTATTTTGAAAGGTGACCTCACCCACAAAGACAGTAGTGGCTGGGAAAGTGTAATTAAAGCCGGGGGTGTACAATGGATGACCGCGGGAAAAGGACTTATTCACGCTGAAATTTCTTCAGATGAATTTAAAAGAAACGGCGGCGAACTGGAACTCCTTCAACTTTGGGTAAACCTGCCCGCAAAGCATAAAATGACCGAACCTAATTATAAAGGACTTCAGGAAGAAGATATTCCGCAGTTAAGTTTAGATAATGCCAAAGTAAAATTAGCCGCAGTTTCCGGAAATTGGGAGGACAAAAATGGCGCTTTCCAACCGTTAAATGATATTCAATTGGCCACGATGCATTTTGCTGAAGGGGGTAAATATTCTGTAGAGATTTCTTCAGAAAGGAATATTTTCTTTTACGTAGTAAAAGGAAATTTGAAAATAAACGGCAAGGAAGCCAAAATACATAATCTGGTAGAATTTGATAATGATGGCGAAAAACTGGAAATTGAAGCTTTGGATGAAAGTATTTTACTTCTAGGACACGCCGCACCTTTTAACGAACCTATAGTAGCACAGGGACCTTTTGTAATGAACTCGCAACAGGAAATTCAACAGGCCTTTCAGGATTATCAAAACGGGGAATTTGGAAATTGGAATGGCTAATCTTTATTTAGGAATTTGAATTCTTTGAATTTAGAAAGTGCTTACTTATACGCAGACCAAAAGCCTCTACTCTTTTCCAATCTGTAAATTCTATTGGCTTTTCTGATTTTGTTGGCCCATCGGTTAATTTCATAATGAGTTTTATCAACAGTCTATCAAGAAATGAGTAAGATTTATAATCTAATTTTCCGGCAAACACATCTATGAATTCAGGATTCCAGTCAGTTTTTTTCAGGAATTTAATCAGGTAAGGATTTGTATCCGGGGAGTTTTTATCTTCGTTCCGGGCTACAAGGTTAACTGAGAAAAATGCAGTTCTTATTTCATTTAAATATTACTTGTTTTTCAATACAAATTCGGAAACATTTTTATTATGTTTTCCATACCGAATACTTGCTCCAATCACCAATGTATGAAATTCAGATAAATCGGCATCGAAAGAATCAATTGAGAAAAGTTCTGTTTCAATTTCGTTCTTATCAAAAACTCTATTTAATTCCTGGCAAATTTTAAGGGTCTGTCCATCTACAGAAGAATAAATAATTCCAATTTTTCGCTTCGTAAAGTTATCTCGGCCTTTCATACTTTCCATATTAAAAACGACAATATCCCACGATACATAATTAAATAAAAAAACCTCCTTAGCAAAAACTAAGGAGGTTTTTATTTATGATAAATTCCGGAAATTACTTCCCTTCCATTTTATCTTTTAAAGCCTGAAGATCGGCATTAACATCACCAATAGTGGTTTTGTCATTGTTTTGCGAAGCTGCTTTTTTAGCGGCTTGCTTAACAATTTGCTGCTCTTCTTCTTTGTGAATAGCCATATGTGAAGCTACCACTCTTTTGAATTCTTTATTGAATTCAATGATCTGGAACTCTGCAGATTCACCTTTAGTTAATTTGTTACCGTCTTCTTTTTCAAGATGTCTGGTTGGAACAAATGCAGTGATATCTTCGTTAAAGTCTATAGTAGCACCTTTATCTACGATCTCTGCAATCTCTGCGGTGTGTTTAGTACCAACAGCGAATTCAGTTTCGTATTTATCCCAAGGGTTGTCTTCAACCTGCTTGTGACCAAGGCTTAACTTACGACCATCAACATCTAATTCAAGAACTACAACCTCAAGCTCATCACCTACATTAGTAAATTCTGATGGGTGCTTGATTTTCTTAGTCCAGGATAGATCAGAGATATAAATAAGTCCGTCAATTCCTTCTTCTAATTCTACGAATACACCAAAGTTGGTGAAGTTACGTACAATCCCTTTGTGTTTAGAACCAACAGGATATTTAGTAGTAATATCTGTCCATGGGTCTGGAGTTAATTGCTTAATTCCAAGAGACATTTTACGGTCTTCACGATCTAAAGTTAAAATTTGAGCTTCAACCTCATCTCCAACATTTACAAAATCCTGAGCTGAACGCAAGTGCGTGCTCCAAGACATTTCAGAAACGTGGATAAGACCTTCAACACCATCGGCAACTTCAATAAATGCACCGTAATCTGCGATTACAACTACTTTACCTTTTACCTTGTCTCCAACCTTAAGGTTTTCGTCAAGAGCTTCCCATGGGTGTTTGCTTAATTGCTTAAGACCAAGTTGGATTCTTGTTTTAGCTTCATCAAAGTCAAGAATTACCACGTTTAGTTTTTGATCAAGCTCAACGATCTCATTTGGATGGTTGATACGAGACCAGCTAAGGTCGGTAATGTGAACAAGTCCGTCAACTCCTCCAAGATCAACAAATACTCCGTAAGAAGTGATGTTTTTAACAGTACCTTCAAGTACCTGACCTTTTTCAAGCTGACCGATAATTTCTTTCTTCTGTTCTTCGATATCGGCTTCAATAAGCGCTTTGTGAGAAACCACAACGTTTTTGAATTCGTGGTTGATTTTCACAACTTTGAATTCCATTGTTTTTCCAACATAAGCATCGTAATCACGGATAGGCTTCACGTCTATTTGAGAACCTGGCAAGAATGCCTCAATTCCAAATACATCTACGATCATACCACCTTTAGTTCTGCATTTCACAAAACCGTTTACGATAAGACTTTCGTCGTGAGCTTTGTTCACACGATCCCAAGCCTGAATTACACGAGCTTTACGGTGAGAAAGGATTAATTGTCCTGTTGAATCTTCACGAACATCAATTAAAACCTCAACGTCGTCTCCAACTTTAAGATCTGGATTGTAACGAAATTCGTTAAGGGAAATAACGCCTTCACTTTTTGCGTTAATGTCTATAATTGCATCACGATCTGTAATATTAATTACTTTTCCTGTTACAACTTCGTCATTTAAAGTGTCTACGAAATTTTCTGCAACTAATTTCTCAAATTCTTCTAACTTCTCATCATCAATAGGGTCAATTCCCTCTTCATAATTGTGCCAGTTAAATTCTTCAAGAAATTTCTCAGGGTTTTCCTGTTGCTCAGAAGGAGCAGGTTGCGATGAAGTAGCCATTCCAGCTACCGGTTGAACTTCAAGATTATCGTCCTGAACGTCCTGGTTTTTTTTGTCTTCAGCCATTGCTGATAAAAAATTTGTATCCTGTATTCTTCGGAAAAATTAAGCAAATAAAACACAGAAGTAGTTATGGTTTTGATTTCCAATCCCTTTTGATTTTCCGATTCTTCGCCAAAAAGGGCTGCAAAAATACAACTTATTTTTCTTTTCTCAAACCCTAATTAGTTTAAAAACAGAATGCTTATTCTTCAATTTTATCTTTGGCCAGTTTTAATACTTTTTCAAACTGTTCCTCCAAATTCATATCTGTATTATCGATCTCTATAGCATCTTCAGCTTTTACTAAAGGAGAGTCCGCGCGAGTGGTATCCAGGTAATCCCGTTCTTTAACATTAGCCAGTACGTCTTCGTATTTAACCTCATCCCCACGGCCCTTTAATTCGTCATACCTGCGCTCAGCTCGTTTTTCGGTAGAAGCGGTCATAAATAGCTTCAAATCAGCGTCAGGAAAAACAACAGTTCCAATATCACGGCCATCCATAACTACCGCTTTATTTTTGCCAATTTCCTGCTGAATTTTAACCAACATCTTCCTAACATCTGGCACAGCTGCCACTTTACTCACTTGTTGGGAAACTTCCATCAATCTGATTTCCTTTTCAACATTCTCATTATTTAAATGAACTTCACCATACCCCACTTCTTTATTAAAAACAAAGCTGATATTAATAAAAGGTAATTGCCTTAAAATGGCTTCTTCGTCAAAATTGGTGTCGGTGACTATCATTTTGCGCATTAAATATAAAGTCACCGCGCGGTACATCGCGCCGGTATCAACATAGACATAGCCCAGTTCTGCCGCAAGCTGTTTAGCAACGGTACTTTTCCCGGTGGAAGAATAACCATCTATGGCAATCGTTATTTTTTTACTCATAATTTAATTTAAAAGTGGAAAGCAAAATTAAACAAAGCGATAGTTTTCTGAAACTTTAAGTATTAGAATTAAAAAAGCTGTCTAAAAAACCCCCTTTATTTTGGACATCATTCTAGACTTGATGCAACTCCTAACGTGAAAACAGTTGCATCGTGTTAGATTCTGAAATAAATTCAGAATGACGTTTTAAAACAAGGCTCTTTAGACAGCTAATGTATTAAAGGGTCTTGGCGTTTTTCACCTTTTCATCGGTAATGGCAAGATCTATAACTTCACTCATTTCATTTACATAATGAAAAGTAAGTCCTTTTAAATAATCTTCTTTAATCTCTTTTATATCGCGTTCGTTTTCCTTACAAAGAATAATCTCTTTGATACGGGCACGTTTGGCAGCAAGGATTTTTTCCTTAATTCCTCCAACCGGAAGTACTTTTCCTCTTAGGGTAATTTCGCCGGTCATCGCAATACTTTTCTTCACTTTCCGTTGCGTAAACAGGGAAACCAGAGAAGTAAGCATCGTTATCCCAGCACTTGGCCCATCTTTTGGCGTAGCACCTTCAGGTACGTGAATATGAACATTATACTTTTCAAATATAGTAGGATCTAAACCAAGTTCTTCGGCATTAGATTTCATATACTCCATCGCAATGGTAGCCGATTCTTTCATCACTTTCCCAAGGTTTCCGGTAATATTCAGATTTCCTTTTCCTTTAGAAAGAATAGATTCAATAAATAAGATATCGCCACCAACTTGCGTCCAGGCCAAACCTGTAACCACACCGGCAACTTCATTATTTTCATATTTATCGCGTTCCAACCTTGGACTACCAAGAACTTCTATAACATCTTCGTTGGTAACTTTCACATTGTACTCCTCCTCCATCGCAATATTCTTGGCTGCGTGACGAACCATTTTAGCGATTTGTTTTTCCAATCCACGAACTCCGGATTCTCTTGTATAACCTTCCACAATTTTTTCTAATTGCGGTTTAGCAATTTTTATATGCTCTTTGGTTAATCCATGTTCTTTTAATTGCTTCGGAAGCAAATGTTGCTTGGCGATTTCTACCTTTTCCTCAATGGTATAACCGGTAACATTTATGATTTCCATACGGTCTCTAAGTGCCGGTTGAATGGTACTTAAAGTATTTGCGGTGGCCACAAACATTACTTTAGAAAGGTCAAAGCCCATTTCCAGGAAGTTATCGTGGAATTCACTGTTTTGCTCAGGATCCAGCACTTCCAATAATGCTGAAGAAGGATCACCGGCGTGGCCCATACTTAATTTGTCAATTTCATCTAAAACAAAAACCGGGTTACTGGTTCCTGCTTTTTTAAGCGACTGGATTATTCTACCAGGCATAGCCCCGATATAAGTTTTTCTGTGCCCGCGTATTTCTGCTTCATCACGCAATCCACCAAGAGAAACTCTCACGTATTCTCTACCCAATGCCTCGGCCATAGATTTACCCAGCGAAGTCTTACCAACTCCGGGAGGTCCGTAAAGACAAAGGATGGGCGACTTCATATCATTACGCAGTTTCAATACCGCCAGATATTCTATAATTCGGCGTTTTACATCGTCTAAACCATAGTGGTCGCGATCCAGGATTTTCTTTGCTCGTTTTAAATCGAATTTATCCTTACTGAATTCATTCCACGGAAGATCAAGGAACAAATCCAGGTAATTTCGCTGAATGGAATATTCTGCAACCTGCGGATTCATCCGCTGCATTTTAGAAATTTCCTTATCAAAATGTTTTTGAACCTTTTCGCCCCACTTTTTCTTTTTGGCGCGGAGTTTCATTTCTTCAATTTCATCTTCATGGGAAACTCCACCCAGTTCTTCCTGGATGGTTTTCATTTGCTGATGAAGAAAATATTCACGCTGCTGCTGGCTCATATCACTCTGCACCTTGCTCTGAATATCATTTTTAAGTTCCAATTTCTGAAACTCCATATTCATATGGCGCAAAGTAGCCAGGGCACGATCTTTAAGATCGTTTGTTTCCAGTAATTTTTGCTTATCTTCTACCGCAAGGTTCATATTGGAAGAAACAAAATTGATTAAGAATGAAGAGCTTTCTATATTCTTAATAGCAAAAGAAGCTTCACTTGGAATATTTGGACTTCCTTTTATAATTTGAAGTGCCAATTCTTTAATAGAATCTATAATTGCGGGAAATTCTTTGTTATCCAATTCTGGTCTTGCTTCAGGAACTTCCTTAATTTTTGCAGTTAGGTAAGGTTCCTCCTTTACAATTTCATCAATTTCAAAACGTTTTTTACCCTGGATAATTACCGTAGTATTTCCATCGGGCATTTTTAAAACACGCAGAATACGTGCAACAACACCGGTATTGTAAATATCCTTAGCAGAAGGATTTTCAACTTCTTCGTCTTTTTGAGCAACAACCCCAATAATTTTAGAATCGTTATTTGCTTCATTAATCAATTTAATAGAAGTATCTCTTCCGGCAGTAATTGGAATTACCACCCCGGGAAACAACACTGTATTTCTTAACGGTAGTATTGGTAAAGTATCGGGCAATTCTTCCCTGTTTATTTCTTCCTCATCCTCTGGCGTCATTAAGGGAATTAAATCTGCATCCTGATCTATATCTTGCAATGACAAACTGTCAAAACTCGTCAATTTCGTTTTAGCCATAATTTATTTTAAGTCAAACTGTCACTAACAGCCTGTGGTTCTTAATCTTTTCTTTTTCTGCAAAGCCTTATGCTCAGTAAACTAAGCGACTTTTCGTGCAATTTCTACTAGAAGTAGTCAATTCCTGTGCCACCATCTTTTCCAGATTTTTTTTCTGAAAAGTGTAACAAATCAAATTCAAAGCTATCTTTAGTATGGAAACAAGATAGTTTTAATTGACACCAACCATCACACATATCAATGATCTTGTTGCGCGTTGCCGGAAAAATGACCAGCGGGCACAAATGGAAGTTTACGAGCGCTATTACAAAGCCATGTATAATACTTCCCTGCGTATTGTAAACGATACAGCTGAAGCTGAAGACATTATGCAGGAAGCATTTTTAAAAGCTTTTTCCAAAATAGATAGCTTCCAGGGGACTTCAACTTTTGGTGCCTGGTTAAAAAGAATTGTGGTAAACCTAAGTATTAATGCTTTCAATAAAAAGGTAAAATTAAACGAAGTAGCCTATAATGATGAGCTTAAAAACGAAGTAGATGAAGGAGAAGGAATTATCCTGGAAGAAGATTCAAAAAACCAAAAAGTAAATAAGATTTTAAAAACACTTAATTCACTTAAAGAAAATTATCGCGTTGCTTTAACGCTGCACTTAATAGAAGGTTACGATTACGAAGAGATTGGTGAAATACTAAATTTAAGTTATGCCAATTCCCGAACAACAATCTCAAGAGCTAAAGAAAGCTTAAGAAAAAAATTGCTAAAAGATGAAACCGGCATGATGCCGGACACATAAACTGGAAAAAAACCAGGTGAAAATAATTAGTCTGTGAGAAACTTACTGGATTATTTCAATTTATAGAATTATGAAAAAGGATAATATAAACGAGCTTTTTAAAGAGCTGGATTTTGATAATAAAGAACCTGCTTCGGGACATAAAGCAAGGTTTTTGAGAAAACTGGAAGAGCAGAATGGTAAAACCAACAATTCTGGTAGCAGGCCTCACAAAAGAAGTATTTGGGCGCCAATGCTTTCGGTAGCTGCAATACTTGCGATAGCTTTTATGGTTTTTGCCGGTTTTTTTAATGAAAACACCCGCAGAAATTCAGGAGAATTGGCAAGTGTTTCTCCAGAAATGAAAGAAACCCAGCAATTTTACACCCAGCTTATAAAAACAGAACTGGCAACACTGGAAACTGAAAACACCCCGGAAACCGAAGCTATTGTAAATGATGCGCTAACACAACTTGAAAAACTGGAAACCGAGTACGAAAAACTGAAAAAAGACTTGCAAAACAGTGGGAAAGACAAACGGGTTATCTATGCGATGATCTCCAATTTTCAGCAAAGAATAAATCTATTAAATGAAGTACTTGAGCAAATAGAAAATATTAAAACCCTAAAAAACCAAAGCGATGAAAACTATATTTAAATTATTAATGGTAACGATGCTGGCTCCGGCTTTAAGCTACTGCCACGGCGATCTCAACGGGAGACACACTAAAGAGAAAAAGGTCACAAAAACTTATAATGTGAATGCTACTGATTTGCTCACTATAGACAACAGCTACGGGAATGTAGATATCTCCACCTGGAATCAGAATAAAGTGGTGATAGAAGTGAATATAAAAACCAATGGCGACGATGAGGAAAAAGTACAACAGAAATTGGATGAGATTCGAATAGAATTCAATCAATCTTCATCTGGAGTGAGTGCCAAAACCCATTTTACGAGAGAAGACAGATCCTGGTGGAGTTCACTTTTTAATAGTTCTGGCAATGTAAATATGGAAATTAACTACACCGTTAAAGCGCCTGAAAGACACAGCGTAGATATAGAAAATGATTACGGCGGAATTTACATAGATCGCCTCCTAGGGAATGCAAAAATAAGCTGCGATTATGGAAAAATTGATATTGGAGAACTACGCGGAAATTCTAACCAGCTTAATTTTGATTACACCCGAAACAGCCACATAGGTTATGTAAAAAATGCGGAGATAAATGCAGATTATAGCGGGTATGAAATAGAAGAAGCCGAGAGACTAAATATTAGTGCCGATTATACCGATTCCAGGATTAAAAAAGTAGCCCAGCTCGATTTTAATTGTGATTATGGAAGTATAAATATTGAAAAAGCAAAAAAGATCGTCGGCAATGGAGACTACCTAAGCACCAAAATTGGTCGTGTGTTCGAATCTTTAGACTTAAATTTAGATTATGGCTCGGCAAGTATTGAAAAACTTATAAAAGGAGTTTCTAAAGTAGAAATAAACACTGATTACGCCGGAATAAAATTGGGTTACGATAGTGAGCATCCATTCAATTTCACCGTAAAATCTTCTTATGGAAATGCGAAAGGCCTGGAAGATATGGAAATTAGAAAGCGTCACGACAAAAATACCAGTAAACTTTTTGAAGGCTATCACCTGCAAGAAAATAGCGGAAATACCATTTATATCAACACCAATTATGGAAATGTAACTTTTAATAAAAACTAAAATATTTATCAATCAAAAAACACAAAATCGTGAAAAATCTATTCTTAATATTAGCAGTATCATTTATCGCTACTACTCCTGCACAAAGCCAATGGTGGGGAAGCAACGAAACCGTAAGAGGTAATGGCGATATGACTTCAGAAAAAAGAAACACTACAGATTATGATGAAATATCACTGGTAGGCTCCATGGATGTTGAACTGGTTTCTGGTACCGAAGGTAATTTAACCGTAGAGGCCGAAAGCAACCTGCAGGAATATATCACTACCGAAGTAAACGGAGGCACTTTAAAAATTTCAGTAGAAAAAGGTTATAATTTGAAGCCTTCCAGGAATAATGATATTAAAGTCACTGTTCCCTTCAAAGATCTATCGGCTGTGGAAGTAACCGGTTCTGGCGATATTTGGAATACATCAAAAATAACTGCAAAAAGATTTAGCACTAAGGTAACCGGCTCGGGCGACATTAAATTAGAGCTGGAAGTAGAAGATCTCTCAGGACAAGTTACCGGCTCTGGCGATATCCTATTATCTGGAAAAGCAAAAGATTTTGATTGCAAAGTTACCGGTTCTGGAGATTTTAAAGCTTACGATTTAAGCGCGGAAAACGTGGAAGCTACCGTAATGGGATCTGGAGACATTCAAATTTCGGCAAATTCAAGCCTAAAAGCTAAGGTGATGGGCTCGGGAGATATTAAATACAAAGGAAACCCAAAGAATCAGGATTTTAAAACTTCAGGATCAGGTTCGGTTTCATCACATTAATCCCTTCCGAAGAAATAATATTGAAAAAGAAAAATTGCTTAAATCCTGTCTTTTGTGGCAGGATTTTTTATTGGTACCCGCAGCAGCAAAATTACTCCCGCGATAAAGAAAACCACCAGGAATAAAATTGAATTTCGTACACTTCCGGTAATTTGCGCTACCACTCCATAAAGAAACATTCCTATAACGATTCCAATTTTTTCGGCTACATCATAGAAGCTGAAATAACTTGCCGTATCAATGGCATTTTGAGGAAGCATTTTAGAATAGGTAGACCGCGATAGAGATTGTATACCGCCCATTACCAAACCTACTGAAGCAGCCGCTACATAAAACTGCTGCGGACTAACAATAAAAAAGGCATAACCGCAGATAGCTATCCAAATAAGGTTGATAAAGATCAGGATTTTAATATTTCCAAATTTCACTGCTAACCTGGAAGTTAAGGTAGCACCAACCACAGCAACCAACTGAATTAATAAAATACTAACAATTAAACCTGTAGTTGCATCCTGCTCTCCCCATTCCAATTCCTCTATCCCAAAATAAGTAGCAATCAGCATTATGGTTTGCACCGCCATGCTATAAACAAAAAAAGCTATTAAATATCTTTTAAGCTGAATGTTATGTTTAAGGGTGATCCATATCCCGCGAAGTTCTCTAAATCCATTGAAAAGCACATTTTTAGTAAATGCGGCTTTTTTATTTCCTTTAGGTAAATAAGCATAAGTGTATTGGCTGAAACCAATCCACCAAACTCCCGTTAAAACAAAAGACAAACGTGTGGGTAAAGCTTCACTTTCAAAACCAAAAGCCTCGTAATTCAAGATCATTACCAGGCAAATGATTAGTAAAATCACACTACCAATATATCCCAAAGAAAATCCCTGCGCACTAACCTTATCCTGTTGTTCTGGAAAAGCGATATCGGGCAGATAGGAATTATAAAAAACCAAACTGGCCCAGAAGCCTATAAGGGCAAGAAAATAACAGAGTAAACCAAACCACAGGTATTCAAGGTTGAACCAAAAAAGACCAATACAGGATAATGCTCCTAAATAACAGAAAAACTTTAGGAAATTCTTCTTATTACCCACATAATCGGCAATTCCCGATAAAAACGGACTTAAAATAGAAACCACCAAAAAGGCGGCTGCCGTGACATAACTTATCAAAGAGTCATTATTAAAGCTTATTCCCAGAAAATCTACAGTATCATCTAAAATAGCACCGTTTTCATCCTTTACGATAGTAAGAGCGCCATAAAAAATAGGAAAAATAGCTGATGAAATAACAAGGCTGTAAACCGAATTAGCCCAATCATAAAAAGCCCAGGCACGTACTAATTTTTTATGCCCTTTGGGAAGTACCTTCATTTATACCGGTTTTTTGCAGAGCCCTAAAAATAGAAAAAGCTGCCTTAAAAGACAGCTTTTTCATATAATTTCTAGGTTATATTCTAATTATAACTTGCAACCCCATATTTCTTGGCTTCAGCCTTAGCTTCTGGTGCCCATTTTTGCAAGTTGTTAATCCTTGTTTGGTTAGACGGGTGAGTGCTCAAAAACTCCGGTGGAGCCTGGCCATCACTTTGGGCAGCCATTCTTCTCCATAGATCGGCAGCTTCATCGGGATCGTAACCGGCAATTGCCATTAAGGTTAAGCCAATCCTATCGGCCTCGGTTTCGTGACTACGGCTAAAAGGTAACATTACTCCTAATTGCGTTCCCAAACCATAAGCTTGTGCAAAAATTTGCTGAGTTTCCTGGCTTCTTCCGCTAACGGCTACAGAACCGGCTACAGCACCAAGTTGCTGCAATTGTGCGGCACTCATTCTTTGCGCACCGTGATCTGCAAGGGCGTGCGCAATTTCGTGAGCCATTACTACGGCTACACCAGTTTCTGTTTCCGCTACGGGTAAAATTCCGGTGTAGAAAACTATTTTTCCACCGGGCATTGCAAATGCATTTACCGCATCGTCTTTTACCAGGTTATATTCCCATCTAAAATCTTCTAGAAAACCCTGGTAACCATTCGCGTTTAAATATCTCTCTGCAGCAGTTTCTATTTTATTACCTACTCGCTTAATCATTTGCGATTCGGCAGTTCCGGTTACCACTTCATTTTCAGATAAAAACTGATCGTATTGCTCAAAGGAGCTGGGAAATAATTGATCGTTAGAAACAAAATTTAAATTCTTTTCTCCAGTAAAAGGATTGGTTTTACATGCCACTGCGAGCAGTAAAACAGCCACAATACTAATTGATTTTTTAAGTTTCATGTTTATTGGTTTAGTTTTGTTAAAATTACAAAAGCCTTCAAAGCCTGCTTATTGTTTTAAGCATCATTTAACAATTAATAGATTTTCAAAAATGATACCATAAAACAAAAACTCCTTTAGAAAGAGATGACTCAGGGGTGGTAAGCATTCAGGAAATACGTAAATTGCACGTTCTTACCTTGAAAAAATGAATAAGCAGAAAAAAGATCAAATCCCGGTACAAAGATTATTGGTACCTAATTATATAAGGTATACTGGAAAAGTACTTTCAAAACTTTCCCCATTCGTGGCTAGCAGATTTGCCGCCCAACTTTTCTTAACACCGTTTAAATACAAGCTTCCAGAGCGGGAAAAGAATATGGACGAGCTTTCTAAACAATATCGTCTTACCATTCCTAAAACCAGTCGGGAAATTGTAGTATACGAATTTGGCAAAAGCAGCAAGAAGATCTTACTGGTTCACGGCTGGAGCGGTCGTGGAACGCAATTAGCTAAAATTGCGGAGGCACTCACAGATAAGGGATACAGTACTGTTAGTTTTGATGCACCCGCACATGGGAAAGCCCCGGGCCAAAAAAGTATGATGCTCGATTTTATTGACGCTGTGCAAATTTTAGACGAAAAATATGGTCCTTTTGAAGCCGTAATTGGGCATTCTTTAGGTGGAATGGCGACGCTGCGAGCGGCGAAAGAAGGTTTAAAAGCAAAGAAACTTGTAATAATAGGTACTGCGAATAGCATCACGCATATAACCCGTGATTTTGCAAAAAACCTAAAAATGAATAGAAAAGTGGCCGATAAAATGAAAGCGCACTTTGACAAGAAATTTGATATTGATCTGGATAGTTATTCAGGGGCGATTTCAGCTAAAGACGTCTCAACTCCTACCCTGGTTATCCACGATGAAAATGATGTAGATGTTGAAATATCTTCTGCTTATGATATTGATGAGGCACTGGAAAACAGTGAACTTTACACTACCAAAGGTTTGGGACATCGTCGCATCTTAGGCGATCCTGAGGTAATTAACAAAATCACAACGTTCATCGCGGTATAATCTTTGTACTTTTAAAATAAAAAAACTCATAAAGGATATTTAATAATGGCATTAAAACCATTTTAAAAGTCCTATTTGGAAAAATTAAATTTTAAAAGCAATGAAAAAGATACTACCGTTTTTACTGGCCGTTTTTATTATTAGCTGCCAGGGTAATGCCCAAAAAGATCAAAAGGAAGTAAAGGAAAAACAGGAAGAATTTGAAGTTTCTAAAACTGAAGAAGAGTGGAAAGCAGAGTTAACCGATGCTGAATACCGGGTTTTGAGAAAAGCTGCCACCGAACCATCGTTCTCCAGTCCTTTAAATGATATAAAAGAACCCGGAACTTTTGTTTGCGCTGCCTGCGGAAATGAATTATACGAAACCGAACACAAATTTATGAGCGGTACAGGATGGCCAAGTTTTGACCGCGCCATTGATGGCGGAGTTGCTTATGGTACCGATTCTAAATTAGGCTATCAAAGAAACGAAGTACACTGTGCACGCTGTGGCGGGCATTTGGGTCACGTTTTTGACGATGGGCCGAGAGAAACCACCGGAAAAAGACATTGCATTAATGGAATAGCAATGGATTTTGAACCAAAAGAGAAATAAGATTTTCGCCCCAGTTTATCCGATTTTAATCGGGACGGAAATGACTAAAAATATTAAAATGAAGAAATACAGTATAGAAAAATCTGAAACCGAATGGAAAGAACAGCTTTCTGAAGAACAATTTCGGGTATTAAGAAAAAAAGGCACTGAAGCACCACATACCGGGAAATACAATATGCATTTTGAAGATGGAGAATATTTTTGCGCTGGTTGTGGGGAAAAACTTTTTGAGAGCGAAGCAAAATTTGATAGTGGCTGTGGCTGGCCAAGTTTTGATAAAGCCATAGAAGGAAAAGTAGAATATGTACAGGATAAAACCTTTGGAATGATAAGAACCGAAATTCTTTGCGCTAATTGCGGCGGCCATCTTGGCCACGTTTTTGATGATGGTCCTACCGATACCGGCCAGCGCTATTGCGTAAATTCCGCAAGTATTAATTTTAATAAATAACAACCTAACACCTATAATTATGAAAAGAATATTTTCAATTTTATTTATGACAACCTTTTTATTCACCGCCTGCGAAGGAGACCAGGGTCCTCAAGGACCTCCAGGACCTCCCGGTGAAGATGGACGGGACGGACTTGATGGGCTAGGATATACTTTAGAAGATACATTTACATTTGAGTACTTCGAGGATACCAATACCTATTCGACATTTTATACAATTCCTGATGATGTAGCTACAATAAACCCTGAGGCAGATGCTGTTCTTGTTTATCGACTCGAAATTTTAGAGGATAACCAGGGTAACGATATTGACACTTGGAGTTTAATTCCTCAAAACTTTTTCGTTGAAGGGGGAACCATTCAATATGTTTATAACCATACTGCAGCGGATGTTGAATTAATAATTGATGGTAATTTTGATTTAAGTGAGTTAGATTCTTTTTTCACAGATAATCAAACCTTCAGATTTGTAGTAGTACCATCAGATTTCGCCGAAACTACCGGTGTTGATGTTGCAAGCTACAAAGCGGTAATGAATGCCTTAGATCTAAAAGAAAGCGATGTTAAAAAAGTAAACATGACTAAATAAATCATTTTATTTAAAGTATAGTTATTTAAGACCTCACAGGATTATTTTGAACCTGTGAGGTTTTTTTTGCTTCTATAGACCAAAATAAATAATTGCCCCCTTCTTTTTATTCTATTTTGTTCTATTGCCATTTTCACTGTCACCATACTCCTAATGAAAACTTTTCAGTTTAAGCGATTATTCCTTAAATTCGCAACTTCACTCGCTAAGCGAGATATGATTTATTAAGCCTAATAAAAATTTCCGAATATGAGTAAATACGATATCATTGTTTTAGGTAGTGGCCCTGGAGGTTACGTAACCGCAATTAGAGCATCACAATTAGGATTTAAAACCGCAATTGTGGAAAAAGAAAGCCTTGGGGGTGTTTGTTTAAACTGGGGATGTATCCCAACTAAAGCACTGCTGAAAAGTGCCGAGGTTTTTGATTACCTAAAACATGCCGAAGATTATGGATTAAGCCTTGAAAAAGCTGATAAAGATTTTTCAAAAGTCGTTAAGCGTAGTCGCGATGTTGCTGCTGGAATGAGCAAAGGTGTTCAATTCTTAATGAAGAAAAATAAAATTGATGTCATTGAAGGTTTCGGAAAATTAAAGTCCGGCAAAAAAATCGCTGTGACCGATAAAAATGATAAAACCAAAGAGTACCAGGCAGACAATATTATTGTGGCTACCGGAGCTCGTTCTCGTGAATTACCAAACCTTAAGCAGGATGGTAAAAAAGTAATTGGTTACCGTGAGGCAATGACGCTAGAAAAACAACCAAAATCTATGATCGTGGTTGGTTCTGGTGCTATTGGAGTTGAGTTTGCTCATTTCTATAATGCCATGGGAACAGATGTTACTGTGGTAGAATTTTTGCCAAATGTAGTGCCTTTGGAAGATGAAGAAATCTCCAAACAATTTGAGCGCAGCATCAAAAAAGCGGGAATTAAGGTAATGACCAATTCATCGGTAGAAAGTGTAGATACTTCAGGGAAAACTGTTAAAGCTAAGGTGAAAACCAAAAAGGGCGAAGAAACGCTTGAGGCAGATGTGGTACTTTCTGCAGTTGGAATTAAAACCAATATTGAAAATATAGGACTTGAAGATCTAAAGATCAAGACCGACAAAGATAAGATTGTTGTAGACGATTTTTATAAAACTAATGTAGACGGAATATACGCCATTGGAGATGTAGTTCACGGCCCAGCCCTTGCTCATGTTGCTTCTGCAGAAGGAATTCTTTGTGTGGAAAAAATAAAAGGAATGGATGTAGAGCCACTTGATTACGGAAACATCCCTGGTTGTACTTATGCTACGCCTGAAATCGCTTCTGTTGGAATGACTGAAAAGCAAGCTAAAGAAGCTGGTTATGAAATTAAAGTAGGTAAATTCCCCTTCTCTGCTTCAGGAAAAGCAAAGGCCGCAGGAAAGTCGGAAGGATTTGTAAAAGTGATCTTTGATGCCAAATACGGCGAATGGTTAGGTTGCCATATGATTGGTGCCGGTGTTACCGATATGATCGCTGAAGCTGTACTTGGACGTAAGTTGGAAACTACAGGACACGAAGTATTAAAAGCGGTTCACCCTCACCCAACAATGAGTGAAGCGGTAATGGAAGCCGTTGCTGCTGCTTATGATGAAGTAATTCATATTTAAGAAGCATATATTTTAAAAATTAAAATCCCCGAAGCATTATTGTTTCGGGGATTTTTAATTTGTTATGCCTGTCATTACGAACGTAGTGAAGTAATCTCTAAAAATTATTTACTCGAAAATCGAGATTAAATGCTCCGAGGCTTACCTCGAAATCAAATTATTTTTCGATAATAATGCTTCGTGAGCTTGCTCCGAAGTAGTTTACTGATAATGCTTAGATTGCCGCTTCGGCTATACCTCCTAGCAATGAGACAAATTTTATATTTACTGTTTAACAAATTATTTCAACAACAAATCACAGTACATAAAACTGGTATCCCACGATTTTTGATCGTCAGTAAAACAATTATCTTCTGATTTTTTAGCAGGTTTATAAGATTTCTCTACCAGCTCTCCTATTTTAAAATCTATGGACTTTTTAAAGATTGGACCATCAAAAACAAAGGTGTGAAATTCTCCATTTTCACCGCAAGGATCTACGTCTTTTGGTAAATCTTTTAAAAAATCTTTATCCAGCATTCTTCCGCAGAAAGACCTATCGAGTTTATTGGTATTTACACATACCACAATCGCTTTAAATCCTTCGCTTATAAATTCTTCTAAGAGTTTTTCTGTACTTTGTTTCCAAAGCGGAAAAACTGCTTGCAAACCTATTTCCTCTATTTGATTTTCACGGTAGTGCTTCAAATCTTCCAGAAAAATATCACCAAAACCACTATGGGTAAAACCTTCATTTAAAAGTTTATTGGTTTCCATTTCCATCACCTTATTATACTCCTCCATCGAAACTTCCCCGTGCAATCTAATTTGATGAAGCGGTAAACCAATATTTTCAGCTTGTTTAATAAGTAATTCGGTTCTGATTCCGTGCATGGAAATTCGATCGAAATCGGTATTAACGGTGGTCACTATTTTTTCTACCGAATACTCGTTATCCTGTTGAAGCTTATATAAGGCCAGAGCTGCATCTTTACCACTACTCCAATTTAGATAGGCTTTTTTCATGTTTTGAATTTAAGGCATCACAGGTTTATAATCAACTCCCTGTAAGTTTCAATTTTTGCTTCCAGCATCATGCGGTTTCTTTACTTTTCGTTTAAAAAACTCTGAATCGCAAGATCATATCCCAGTAATCCAAACCCAAGAATTACTCCTTTAGCATTCGGTGCGATATAAGATTTGTGCCTAAACTCTTCCCGGGCATGGGTATTGGAAATATGTACTTCTACTACCGGAGTTTTTATGCCTTTAACGGCATCTGCCATACCAATTGATGTGTGTGTATACGCTGCGGCGTTTAAAACAATTCCATCAAAATCCTGGTCGGCTTTGTGAAGTTCGTCAATGAGTTCTCCTTCTATATTACTTTGAAAATAAGAAAGCTCTGTATTTTTGAATTTAAACTGAAGTTCAGAAAAATAAGCCTCAAAACTTTTATTCCCGTAGGTTTCGGGCTCACGGGTTCCTAATAAATTAAGATTAGGGCCGTTGATGATCATTATCTTCATTATATACCGATTAGCTGGTTGTCCCTGTAAAGGTA
>VMHT01040879.1_pt1 | contig 18263 bp, 15 predicted proteins | sample 4693611 | NCBI WGS metagenome assembly VMHT01 (sample SAMN12280063, study PRJNA550983) | marine metagenome | isolation source: seawater sampled from same location over 5 years 0.02-0.2 micron viral filtrate | place: USA: collected off the coast of southern California halfway between the port... ...
CGACTTCATCAGAGCAAGCAGCGCTTTATACTCTCTGACTTTACCCGAGTAGTATGTTTCCGTCGACGGCAAACTATTCTTCAGCTTCGTAGCCATGATAGGAATTTCATGTTTCCCAAGCAGACGTGAAGGCACCCCACGTTGTGGGACACCGCGAAGAACTCCATAAAGGGTATCACGGGTTTGTATGGCGCTATCCAAGAGAAACTCAAGGTACCGGGCCTTAGTGTAAAATTCGTAGGCCTTGTCTCTTTGTATTCTGGACCTTTTCGCGATTTCACTACCCACGCAACGCCTCTTCCTTATGATAGTACCCTTTACCCTAAAATGGGATCTTACTGCCCTCTTCTTTCCAGACTCGCAAACCGCTTTCGTCGTTGTCGGGATGGGCCTAGTCATAGTCTTTGACCCGGCCAAATCTCGGAAAGTCCGTAATCTTTTCCCCCTCATTCTCGCAGCCAACTCCAGTCGTTTCGTTTCCTCCATCAGGCGGATGTGTGTAGGTATTGGCCCTTCAGGTAATGGCAGCGGCGCAAAAGGATACACAGAAGGGTCCGCACCGAGTGGGTTCCCTCCAGGGTACTTTTCCTCGAACCAAGCCTTGCGATACCAATCTTCGACGCCCTTGTCAGAATCAGAACCGTCGTCTATATACCCCTCATTAAGTCTTGCATGAGGGTCAATATGCAGCCCTAACATTTGGGGGGTCGAGGTTTCCAGAAGTTTTGATCCCCCAACCTGTCACAAAAAGCGGACCAGCAGGGCAGCACCTTTCGTGCCAAAAAAGTGGTGACACGGCTAGAAAAAAAAGGTGGCCGGTCCACCGAGTCTAGCAGAACCACACGGATTAAAAAAGTTGTGGCGTCTCTTAGTAAAAGGAAGATGTCGGTCGGCGCGAAAAGGCTGCGTATTGATGGGCAAACCTTTGAAGACGTGGTTTCCTCGGGAGGAGGCGGAGGCGGTGGAGGACTCGAAGCAGTGCCTCCTTTGACACCAGGAGACGACGGGAAGTTGGTGAAAGCAAACTTTGATGGAACGCTTTCCTCTTCGAGCGTCAGCGAAGGTGCTACTGAGATCAAGGTTAATGGGAAGAGCATGGAACTTGACTTTGACCAAGATATCAAGTCTGGGAATAACAGCATAATCGTCTCCAAGTCCCCCTCCGACCCATCGTTACCGAATGCTATGGCCCTCACTTCTGCTCTTGGAGGGGTTGTCTTTGGGACAGGAGTTAACGGTGCTACCGATAACCTCACAAGCACCAGCACAAGCGGCTACGTTTCCTTAGTTAACAACGGAGAAGTACTTTTCGACAACAGAGGCACAGGCAATGTCCGCTTTGAAACGAGCGGCGGAGAAATCAAATTCGACAGCAGTGGCGGCCAAATTAAACTAGACAGCGATGGCGGAGCTGTCAGCTTGGAAACTAACAACCTCGAAAACGTGGCGGACATCAAAATGACAGGGAATATCGACGCGCAAGGTGGAACCATTAACTTCGTGAACACGGGGTTTCCAGCCATCGGGGTTGCCGGTGGAGTCGATTTGCAGAATACAGGGTTTATATACCGGTGTCCTTCAGTCTACGCAGAAAACGGCTTGGTGCTAGGAAGTGATAATTTGGCAACAGTAATCCAAACAGGAGCTTTCGGTTCCAGAGTCGACCGGCTGACGATTGGCCCTGGATCTATAAGCGTAGGCACCCCTACCGACCCCTGTTTACTTGATATGAACAGTAACAATATACAAGGGGCGAGCCTTGTACAAACTGGGGCGATCGGCTCAAACGTAAACACAAATACTATTACTATGAGTGACGCAGCTCTGGGAAATTTAATCGTCGCTTCATCTGACAATGGATTTCTAGCAAGGGCAGGACCGCCTCCTTTCTATAACGAAATGGGACCAGTAGCCACAGGCGTTGCTACAATTGCAAGAGTTGGCGACCTACTTTTGCTTAACACCGACGCCGGGGCAGGAGGAATCACCATACAGAAGACGGTAGGGACAGGGACGATAGTTCTTGCTAGTTCAAACCCAATTCGCGTTGACAACACCGATCTTGACATGAACAGTAACAATATTACAAATGTGGATACTATTAGCAACGCAAGCAACAGCAGTATTACTATGCTAGAATCCACGCTTGGCAACTCTTTGTACGTAACTAGTATATGGGGCGTCACGTTAAATACAGGCAGTAACCGTATATTCATTCAACCCGATGGGGTGGTTGTCAGAGCCCTTAGTGGAGATACCGACATTGAAAACAAGAGTGCAGGGAACGACGTTAAACTTCAGTCTGAAAACGGAGGAAACATCGTGCTTAAATTCTTGTCAGGCGGTCCAACAGATAAAGTCTCAATAGAAAACGGCTTTCTTGACATGAACAGCAACGCCATTCAGAACGTGAGCGGAATCAACGGGCTCACAGCTGTCGGCGGACTCTACGCTTCGACTAGCGCAGGAACAATAATAAACACGACCGTCGCTACGAGCCTCACGCCGACCACATCGGTCGGGTCGCTCTCGATCCCTGCCGACGGTTTTGCGGCAGGAGATTGCTTCCACCTTGTTGTAAGCGGCGACTGCGAGTTTGCGAATGGGGATGAGGTCCAGATCACGGTACTGAACGGCGCGACGGTCCTCGCCCAGACCCCGATCTTTGAAACCGAGGACGCAAGCACTGGAGACAACGTCTTCGAAATCGAAGCGGACTTCAACATTCGCAGCACCGGCGCAGGGGGGAGTATCCATTCTTCTTTCGAGTTCACTTATAACAAAAATGGTGTCGATAGTAAAGATTTCAGGGGGACAAGGGCAAACGACACACAGAATATCGACACGACGGTAGCGTCGACGCTCGACGTGCAATTCAAGTTTAATTCAAAGAACGCAGGGTCATTTGTAACGACACAGTTGTTCAGATTACAGAAGGTTTATTAATGACATTTATTAAAAAGAGGTGTTTTATGTAAGGTAAACAAAAGCCCTTACTTATGCCAAGTAGAACCTAATAGTTTTCCAAGCTCTGCAATCGTTTTAGTACGCCGCTCCCCCGAGTCAACCACACCGTCCATTAAGTGCATCGTCGCTGGAAGACGCGAACAAGAGCCATAATGCGCAACCGCGCGATCGCATGCTGTGCAAGGGCCAGTTTTGGTGCATTTGTTGGACATGTGGTCCATGTGTTTGTAGCAAGAGCGACAAGTCATCACCTTTCCAAAGTATTTGGAGGCAAGATGGGCTTCTTCTTCTAGTGACTTGTTCTCTCGTTGAAGTTCCTTCACCGTATAATACAAAGAATTCAAGCACTTCAAGCTTTCTTCTTTTAACTCCAGCTGCTTACGTAAATAACAGTTTTCTTGTTGCAGTTGCACAATATGTCGGTAGAGTTGGTTTCCGCCTTCCATGGTTTTGGGTTTTTTGGTAAGAGTCTCTAGCTGGCAAAAACAGGACGCCAGGTCAGCACCTTTCGTGCCTGGAAAAAGGCGGGGACCTGGAAAAAAAGTTCTGTCGGTCCGGGTTTCGGGCTGGGCACACGATTTCAGTGGTCTGGGAAAAACCGGGTTGACGGTCTTGCAAAAACTCCAGAACACAATGTCAGGAAAACCGTCGAAGAAGATCCGCACTGTATCCATCAGTCTAGGAGACTTGCCGGCTTCGGTGAAACCGTCGAAGAAGATCCGCACTGTATCCATCAGTCTAGGAGACTTGCCGGCTTCGGTGATAGCACACCTTTTGTCGTATATCACAGAGGAGCCCACTGTGGACCAGATTAACGCACTTCGGGCTGTGAGTAAGGAGTTGAGTGAGATTTCCTACTACGATTACCTCGCTCATCAAAAGATGTCTATTTCTGTTTCTCAGCTGTTGGCGAGTTATTCCAACGACGAACACAAGGGGAGGGAAAGCGCTATTCGCAGTTGTTACGGAAGAATCGCGGTTCTGGAGATTACAAACAAGATGGGCTTGCCAATCACATACCTCGAAGCAATGCAGGCTACCAAACTTCTAGAGAAGGGAGGCAGCTTGGTATTGGATAAGACAGTCTTTGGAGATTTCAGCAAAACGAGGGTAGACGTCGTGCAACACCTTTCCCAGAGTGCGAAAGTCGGGAAATTGAGTATGTGTGGCTCACTGGTTTCCTGCGACGGGAGCGATCCTATCATTAGCATATTAAGCAACCTTTCGGGCTTTCAATTGGATGGAGGGTTTTATATGTCATCGCCGATAGGGCTTAGCCCACGAACTAAACGGGGGATTCATCAAGTTAGTTTTCCTAAATTGAAAGAACTTTCTCTTTGCAACCAGCAGCTGCCGAATTGGGTTCTCCAGCCGAACTACCCACGCCTGAAGTCTTTCCACGCGACTGGAGGGAATCCCCTGTTCTTCGGTGATCAAAATCTACGCGACTTTGCAAGAAAGGCACCCTTTTTGCAAAAGCTTCACATTGGCGGTCCTGGTCTTCACCACGCAGTTGATTTGGGGAAGTTTGACTATGTCACTGATCTCATTTTAGAAGGTTATTCACCTAATCCCTCGAGGGACTTGAAATACCCCCCAAAGCTAGAACGGTTCGAGATCCGCGCGGCATCTAAGCAATTTACTTGGTCGTTTGCAACTCGTCACTTTAACAATGGGTTTATGTTGCCACACCTCTTAAGACGACTCCCTCCAACTATCCAAGAAGTCGATGTGAGAGTGGAAGGTATCACCACTGAAGGCTGCCAGACCTTGCTCGAAGCGGTGAAAGAAGGTAAGATGCCGCAACTGCAAAAGTTCCGGCTAATTGTTCGCGACGAGTTTATTCATGACTCGATGATTCAAGCTCTTCGAAAACTAGGAGTCAACATTGTCACAGTCAAGAAGTCTAACAGGAACTTCCCTGTTGTGGCCTACGGAGTGGAGAATTCGGGGTACGAAGACATGGTCGTAACTAGTAAATACGATCGCACCAGGGTCCTTCGGTGTGACTCTGGGTTTTCGTATTTGGCAGAAGATATCCTCAACTTGCCCGAGTTTCTTTTAGGGCTCAACAACAGGTGTCGATGGGTTGCTCGCGACCTGGCTGCACTGTCTTTGTGATTTTTGGGGTTTGTAACGCAACTCACCCCTCGGGCCGAATTTTATCTATCTTTCTTGTACCTAGATATATTAAAAAAAAAAAGGCTAGTAACCAGTTAATCTCTTAAAAAAAACTTACTGTAGTATAGAGTAAGGCCAGAAAACTGGAAAAAACGGGCCGCCGTACCTATGAAAATTTTGACAATCGATCCTGGAGGTCGCAACTGTGGCGTCGTGATCTTAGAATGCAAGGATGGCTACCCGCCTTGCGCTATTACCGCCGACCTCGTCAGTATAGCGTACAGGAAAGACTCGATGGTAGTGAAGGTCAGGCAGACTAGGAAGGTCTTGGCAAAGTATTTCGTAAACGTTGACGTCGTCGTCGTCGAGAACCAGAACTTTGGCAAGAGGAACTCCACGATCGACAATGTCATATTCCAATCCGTGATCATGAGCATGGCTCTCGAGAACGGGGCACAGGTCGTGGTGCTGGACTCAAGGAGCAAGAAGAACAAGTTCGAGAAGTACGGGTTTGTGCCGAGCGGAGGGGAGCCGAAGAAGAAGAAGCGTAAGCACAACACGTCGAGGAAGCTTGGCAAGCGGTACGCACGAGATTTGGCCGCGTTCCTGTGCTCTCGCGCGGCCAATGACGTGGACAACGTTCGTATCACGGCTTGCGAGCACCGCTCGGACGCCCTGTGTCTTGCTGCCGTCTACTTGCTAAGCGAAAATAAATTTCCTGTGCTCCTTAAGCAAGAGGACTCATGCCAAACCCGTACAACCTACGCACAAGGAGAGATCTTGCCGTTACTTGTTTCCAGTGCGACCGCCAAATCCCAGCAGAAGCCAAAGGAACCTCTGGCCACATCGAGCCGGTAGACGAGAAGTGCCCCTTTTGTGGAGCGTCGACTCTGCAAGACTTCAACTACGACGACCTACCACTGCCGCTTAGCCAGGCGGAAAGTTTAGAGTGCGAGTCGGAACTAAGTGAAGAGGAAGATCTCCCTGACCTCGACGACATTGACTTTATTGTCGACGACGAAGGAGAGTCCGAGTAGAGCAAGATGGATATGGACGAAAGGAGCCGCGACGTGCTCTTCTTTACTGCGTGCGTCCCCGCCCGCTTCCTCGCCTACCGCCTGGCCAGGGACGCTTCGATCAACGACAGGGAAAATGTCAAGGTCTTTGGAAGGGTCGCGGCTGGCGCTGCCAGCCTTTACTGGGCCATCATGTCGGAACTCCCGCTCAAGAACGAGACCGGGTTCTTCGGGGGGCCTGTGTGGTGGGATAGCGCGCGGCCGATACATGCGGGACTTTACTCCTACTACGCGTTCACGGGCGATTACCGCAGCCTTTTTGTTGACATTATCTTTGGGCTCTGTGTGTGGATGGCGAAGAAAAGTAATTTAGAGATTTTTGCAAATTAATTATTAAAATCGTTTTATTAAAAAAATTAAACTAAAGACTTGTGCCGCCGCTGCTGTTCGCGGAAGCGGGCTTGGTAAAATTGAAAGCGGAAATAGCCAGCCCCTTCGCCGTCGATGTACACTGAAGACAGTTTTGCTAGAAAAGAAACGCGCGTGTCCACTTCAAGGGACAGCAGTTTTTCCGCTGTTTCTTCTGGTTCATTCTTGTCGTTCAAGAAGACACCGGCGCCGCTTCTCTTTGCTCGACTGCTTTCCATCTGTGTAACGGAGCCGCTCATGCTAATCGTGCCACTCATGCGGTTCTCTGGGAGCTTCATGTCGCGAAGCAATTCTTCATCTTCGAGTGCTTCCATAAGTTCGTTGTGCACTCCATCGGCGGCCAGGGCTTGTTCTGGGTCGACTAACATCGTGACCTTGATGTAATCATCCGCGCCGTCCTTGTTTGCCTTGATCGTCGGGTCGAAACGAACTCTTCCGTTGAACGGGCCTGCAAATATGTCCCCGTTGAGCCAAAACATTTTCCCACTGCCAGTTTTTTTCCCGCCAGACGCTTCGACGACTTTGATGTCGGTATCTGCTTTACCCAGTTGTGCGATCCCTTCTACAACGCCGTCTTCTATTGATAAGCTTTTCATAAACTTCCATTTCTCTGGTTTCCTTTGGCGCTTCGAAGGAGAATCACTTAGCGAGTCCGTGCGGCGTAACATCTTAAAGGGGGGGCGGATTTGAAAAAAAAGTACCCCGCCTTTTCTAGACACTACCGGTCAGGGGAAAAACCGGGACAAAAATCTACTTGTGGGACATCGCAAAATGAACCCTAGTATCACCATACCACACATACAGACACTGCACCAGGTCTTGACGCAGCTGGGGCCTATCTTCTTCGACATGCGCATTACGGGAAAACATGAAGGTGGCAAAGCGACCATCACGGTCATGAACATGTACTGCGCCTTCTGTATTGTACTCAATGGTACGACCAACGTCGGAGACTTCGATGCTGGTGTCGAGGTCAAGCGGCTCGGGCCTTTCCTCAAGAGCAGCAAACCCACTTCGCAAGTCGTGCTGGAACAACACGGGCAGGAGAATGTGCGCGCGATCATCAAGCAATCAGACACCTGCGTCGATGAGTGCCACCTTGCGTACATCAAGCTTGCCGACTACGTCTTCAGCGCGCAAGACCAGAAGGCAATCAGCGTACAGGTCAACGTCGTCGGAAAGTCGCTCGCGCGCAGTGCCAGCATACACAACTCACAGAACCCGCACGTCTGCCTGAAGTTCGTCAAAGGCAAGCTGCAGCTCTTCTCTGCGCGCAACCTGCTGGAAGTCGGCGTTGATAACGACGGCGATGTGGAGTATGACGCGGTGTGCAAGAGCACCATACCGCCGATCTACGTGCTACCGAACGCGAAAGAAGGCACTGTCTCGCCCATTGTGGAGTGCAAGAACCTGTGCAAAATCATGAAGATGGTGCGCAACGTCAGCAGCCCGGTCAGGGTTGCTTTTTCATCGGCCAACCACCTCTCCTTTACCGGTAGTTATGATACCACCATCCCGACCGTCTTCGAAGCGCGCATGATCTTCACGCGAGAGGCAGGCCGCTCTCAAGATGAATAGCGGTCAGGCGAGCGGCGCGAATGTAAATCTCTCTTAGATGGTAGTGGTTGTGCCCGTGGCGAGCCTTGATCTTTTCAGTACGCATCTTTTTAACTTTAGGCACGCTATCGTTGATGGCTTTCTTTAATAAAACAATATCGCCTTCTGCCCTGTACTGCTCAATTGTCATTTTACCACCAAACGCCTTAAGCGAGAAGTGCGGGTGGGGGCGTAGCTTAAACGTATGTGTCCTCAGATTTGCCCCGTACTTCTTAATCATCTCTCGTTCACAAAAATTACGCTCCTCTCTTGTAAATCGGTGGTCTTTACTATAACGCAAGGCGCAAAAATCATCGCAAAAAAAACCGTACGTCCCTATCGTTCGCTGGCCAGTTTTTGAATCTGTGGACAAGACGCGGTGAGGGAGGCCGACATAATTCTTGGAAGTCGAAACGCAGTTCCAGCACGCTCCTTTGTACTCTTGCCTCTTCTTGCGTTTCATGCCCTTCAAGACCTTCTTACCACCCTTGACGGATTGCTGTGGTGTTGAGTCAGACTACAAAGAGGGAAAGGCAGTGTGCTTAAAGTGTGGGCTGTGTGTCGGCGAAGCGCCGTTTGAGATAGGCGCCGACGCCTGGGGGAGGTACACGTTCAGGAAGAGGAGGAGGTACACCAAGTACAAGAGGGTGACCAGGTTGAGAGAGGTTATAAAATCGTTACAAGGGCAAGGAGAAGCAGAACTACCTGACGACATTGTGCCATACTTGAAACAGCGGGCTTTGCGATATCCCACAAGTCACTTTTTTGATCACCACTGGGTGAGGCAGCAGCTGAAGCGGGAAAAACGATTTTTGAAATTTGCTGAGTCAAGCGTGCGGCTCTGCCTGATTATTTTTCCAGATTACAAACCGGTCTTGAGCGAGCGCATCGAGCTTCGCAATATCGAGACCGTCTTTCACCAAGTATCGGAAGCCTTCGACGTAGTGAAAGACAGGCTCGGCAAGGAGGTCAACTACAGACGTCTTACGTTCCTGCACTACGGGTTTTGCCTTGAAAAAATTCTTGAACTCTTAGATTATAAGAAGGACGCTCAAAGTGTCAAGGACCACACAAGGCTGAAGACAGAAGGGCTGATTGGGATCCAGGAGCTCCTGTGGCAGCAGATTTGTAAAGAGCTGAGGTTCGACTGCATACCGACTTCTGCCGGGTCGTACCTCGGGGGTGAGTTGCTACCTCACGCTTTGCACAACGTCAGCACATGCCCAAAAAAGAGAAAGAAGACGCGGCAACCATTGCCCGTCGCCATGGCGGAGAGAAAGAAAGAAGTGCCGCCGCGACAGGGTCCAAGCGCGTCTTTCAAGGTAAAGAGGAAGAGGCTAAGAAAGAAAAAGAGGAAGGTGCTGGTGCTCGAGGAAAAAGACTACGGGCCAGCCGTGGACCTGGTGATGCGCAACGTGAACCTGAAATTACAGACAACTTTATCGTTGTCAAGTACCGAAAGCCCAAAGATGCAGTTGTGATCGCGAAACCTCCTTGTCCAAAATCGCGGGGGCTTGGCGAAGACAGCCCCAACCCTGAACAGACCAAGAGACTCTACGAGCTGCTTGGCCAGGAATTCGACGAAGAGTTCCTTACATCACTCAAAGGTCTTCCGATGGAGCAATTGCTTATCGGGAAAGTAGCCGGTGACCCTGACTACGTGGACCAGAAGTATATCAGGAAAAGCAAGGAAAAGGTGATGGCACCGAGAGTGGAGCATTCAGATGACGTCCGCCGCCGCTTGCTGCTGCCGGAGCACGATGTGGAGTACAAGTCTTTACTCAAGTGTTTTGTGGCGCAGGTCAAGACTCTGGTCACCAGCTCCGACGGTCTGACCGAGGTCATCTTAGCGAACATTTTCTACGTCGTGCTCTCGCTCTCGGTGACCGTCGCGCAGTTGAAGAACGCGTTGTACATGCAGGGCCTGGCGAAACACTTTCAGCAGAAGTGCACGCACGAAGGGTCGTTCAGGGACCACTCCTTCTTGACTGAGGCGCTGCACCGCAAATGGATCACGCTGCTCCTAGGACTCAGGGGCGTGTGGAACAAGCAGAAAGAAGTCAGTGCTTGTGTCGTCATGACCAGGAACTCGAGGCCGACTACGCTCGACTCGCGGTTCTTCCCAAAATTTATAAGAGAGGCCTTCATCGACGCGCTGACGAACGAACCGCGGGCGGGGGGCGGGAGGAAGAACCACAACGCAGGCGCGTCCATGGATGCACAAATCAACAGCCTGATTAAAGGGTCGGCTACTTCTACGACGCTACTGGTCGCGGCTATGTTGGCTGGCGGGTTCCGGATCTCGGAGATCATGCCCCGTGGCCAGCCGCTGCTGCTCTACCCGCTAGAACGGAGCGCGAGCGTGCGCCGCGAGTCGCTGGAACCGTTTTTTGGTGTTAACGTAGGCACTAGACTCGAGGTCAAGCAAGCGGTTCTCAGCGAGAGTTTAGTCAAGAAGAGCACGCAGCTCTCCCGTGATCTCGCAGCGCTGGAGAAGAAGGCCGGGTCGCTTACTTACGCGCAGGTGCTGAAACAATTAAAGGACCTCCGGGCGGTGTACATAGAGGTGGGGGAGAGGGCAAATGTGGACAAGGAACTCCACTTCTCATATACACGAACCGTAACGATGCGGCCTTTGAAGAAGAGGGAAGGAGCCCTTTTTTTTACAAAGAACATCCAAGCCATGGACAGTTTCTGCGTCGTGTGCATCAGAATCCTGCTTTGCAAACTGCTCAACGGCGCGACGCTGCGGAATGCTCGGACGGCTGCGTCGAAGCTAGCGGCGCGTCTGGTCTCGGCGGCCACTATCCAGCCCGGGGCTATGCAGAAACCGCCTTGCAGCACGACGCTCCGCGCGATTTACGCAGAAGCTCAGCATTCCGACGAGGGTCATATTTTAGGGTTTGCCCGGCCGGAGCTGTACTCGCGGGTTCTCAACCACGAAGGCAAGGGGTCGGCTAATTGCTACAACCAGGTCAGGCTCAGGGCGCCGAAACGGCGGGTCGGTCGGGGGGAGCACAAGTTCGCAACCGAGCAAAGCGTGATGGACAAGTTTAGGCAGTTCGAGCTGGAGCAGAGTCAACGGCTCGCGGCGTTGAGGACGGAGATGGAAGAACGTATCCTTGAAGCTACTAACGCGAAACGGGCGGAACCTAGCCGCAGCGAAAAGAGGGATCTCCGCGGGGCCGCGTTTTGCCAGGTCCTCAACGAGCCAGGGAACAAGAACGAATTTTACAAGCACGAGACCGTCGAGGAGAGAGACGACTGGGTCCAGAGGATGGTCAGGGAGGCGTTCCAGAAGGCGGGTCCCAAGTATTCGGACACGACCGTGCGCAAAGTCACGGCGCACCTCTCGTCTTTGCACCAAGGGGGGGGGTTCAACGCCATCACGACTTGCCCCGTCCAAGACTACGCCGATAATTTTTACACCGGGTACGACAAGCCCCGATAGCACCGGGACCTGCGCTGTTTAAGAATGTTGATTAAATTTTTTTTTTCTTTTCGAGTAAGTAACTAAGAGAGTGAGAAAGACATGTCTGCATTTTACGGAGCTAGAGGTGCGTCGCAAGGCGCCGCTATGGCCGCGCCGAGGCCTGGCGGGCAAATGGACCAGGCCGCTGCGCTGTCGCTTGGCAAGTCGGCCGAGCCGCACCCGTCCTTGATGGCGCTGAGTTCGCTCATCACCAACTCGCTCGGTGGACGCATCGGTGGAGCAAACGGAGCCAGGACCGCCGGAGAGTGCATGGCGCAGTCGGCGCAGAACATGGCCATGAAGTCGCAGCTGCCTTTCGCCATCGGGCTCGCGGTCTGCAACGGCGAACCGTACGCCGTGGCCAAACTCGCGCACCCGAAAACGGCTTTCTTGCTCTTCGGTCAAGGTGGGATTAATCAGGCCGTGAAAGGTAATTTAGGCCCCACTACAGTGATACAGGGGGCAGTTCAAAACCTTAGAGAGGGATTTGGAATAGCCGATGATGGAACTCCTGGGGCATTAGATCTCACAAAACTCGATTTTGACAATCTTGCGGACGCCAAAAACGCTGGATTCTTGCCTTATCTGTTCAAAGCAGGGCCAGGGGTCCCACTCAATGGGCCTGCCGGGCCTGCCATGCGTTCGATTATCGCCCAGTTCGGGGACGGGCCGCAGGGCGCTATTCGCCTCGGACTCAAGCTGCAGATGGAACAGGCGCGCCTCGGGCACGACCGTACCTTTGGCGGGCTTGTGCCGATGCTCTTCGGCAGTTCGAGCGGTGGCACCCTCCGATCGGTTGTGGATCCTTACAACTTGGGGGGGTCTAATGCTACTAGTAGAAACTTCAAACAAGTATACAGAATGTAGAAAAAAAAAAAAGTTCGGGCTCTCTCTAGTAAACAAGGATGAGCTCGGTCTTTGCGGTAAGTGACGGCGTCGCCGCGGTCGAGGGCCGCAGGCAGGAGGAGAAGAAGAAGCCTAAAGAGGCTAAAAAAAGAGCGCCGGCCAAGGCGAAAGCGGCGCCCGCGCCTAAGAGGCAGCGCAGGGCCGCTGCCCCGAAAAAAGCTGCCGCGATGATGCCGCCGCCGCCGCCGCGCAAAGCGCTGGTGGCCCAACACTCTGGCCAGCCGCCGAACGACGACCCGAACTACCGCGCGCTGCTCGCTTACGGCAGGGACAAGGACCTGGCGCCGGTGCTCAAGGGTCAAGGGTACAAGCTCACGCCGGCCGTGCTCATGAGCATCCCGCCGCAGGTCAGGGCGCAGCTCTTGCAGCAAATCGACGACGTCTTGGACGGCCAGATGCAGGGGGATACCTCGACCGCGTTCCTTAAACAAGGGCTCAAAGCCGTCGAGTACTTCGTGTCGAGCAGGACGCCGTGCAAGATCGCGGGGACGACCGAGGAGTGCTTCGCGGACGCGCACTGGCGCAAACTGCTCGCCAGGTCCAAGATCAAGCTCGGGGTAGGGATCGGCAAGATGAACCCGCGGACCGAGCTCTTGCTCTGCACGGCGCAGATCGCGGCGCGCGTTCACCAGAAGAACAAAGTCGACATGAGGGTCAACCTCGAAGAACCGATCAGCATCAAGGCGGCGCCGCAGAGCAAAAAAAAAAAAGTAACGCGCTGATCTATAAAGAATGGCGACGGTCGCGAGCGGCGGTGCTGGAGGAAGCGGCGGGGGCGGAGGCGGGAAGAAGCCTCGAAAAATCCCTTCTGGACCGAAGTGGCACACCAAGAAGAGGAGGAGGCTGAAAAAGAGCGAGAAAAAGAAAAAAGCTTCTGACACAGACGCAGACGCACCCGGCAAGCTTGACTCTGGCGTGACCAAAGAACAAGCGCGGCAGAGAATGGCGGATGAAATAAATGGTATCGAACAGATGCCGTCAAGTCATACCAAAGATGGAAAAATTAGGGCAAATTACAACATGATGGTCGCACAAGGATTCATCCCAGATTTTGAATTGAAAACAGTTACCCCCTTTGATCGTTTGTTTTACACCGCCGAGTTGGAGATGACACATTACAAGCAGGGGGACCAGAAAGAAAGAGATAGGGTAGAGGCGGCAGTTGAAGCAAGTTTTTCAGAATTCATGTACAACCTTGAGGCGGAGAACACACAAACCATGCTAGGGCACTTACGTGATTTTGTAGGAGGTCGCACCTCTAATGGCGACGATTAATTAAATTAGAAATCACTTACAATTTTAATTTACTGCAGTTTTCTTAAACAAAAACAGCGTGACGCTGTTTTTTAGGAGTAGTGCGACGCTGTTTTTTAGGAGTAGTGCGCTCGCGTCGGAGTGACGCAAACTCCCACAAAACGTGGCGCCTGGTTATCAACTGATCTTTAAGCCACTTCACAGCTCTCTCTTTTTTCTTGATCACGAAAATCACCATAAACTTGGCGCGCGCGTCGTACACGACCAACCACGCCTGCTCCAGCCCGCTGACGACCAGTTGTATCATGACTTGGACCCAAAAGCCACCGAATTTCTTGTAGACTCTCTTATCCAGCTTCTCTTCTTGCGGTCTAAAAGGGTTAGCCTTCGTCACGTCTTCTAACAGAGACTTCGAGAGCCACAGCTTGAACTCAACCGTGATAATTTCACTGCCACAAACGACCAAGCCGTCTAACGTGCACTGCAGGTATCTGTAACCGCAAAAAAACTCTTTTTGAAGCAACGCGCCACCTCCCATTCTTATTTCCTGGCCATCAAGATTCTTGGTGAGATGACGCATCATTTCACTCTCGGCTGCTAAGCCAGCCTTAAACATTCTTTTCTCGTACGACGACAAGGGTTTCGATGGCGGGCGTGTTTCATTGTAGACAGTGGTAGCCCATTTCTCCAAGGTCTGACGAGCGGAGTTGTAACCCCAGCCCGTCACGTCTCTGCCAGCAGTCGCGCTTAGACGATTCATGCCGTATTTCGCATCGAGCCACTTGGCCTCGTCACGTGAGTTGACATTCGTGTAGACGACGTCCAACGGTGCAAAAAACGCCTTATCTTCTTCTTCAGTGAGCGGAGGTTTTGCAAGTTGTTCGCCGAGCCAATGCTTCGTCAGGGCCTCTGGGCATGCAATCGTAATCCCCGTTTTCGCAGTGTAAAAAGCATGATTCTGAGATACTCCGTCGCCTGGGTACAGCTGTTTCTGTAGCTGCTTCGTGAAGTAACGGGCCTCTTTCTTAGCTTGCTTTGCCTCTCTTTCTCGCTTGATCATTTCTAGCCCCCTTTTCGCAAGAAAAAAATAAGGGCGAACGTCCCCGACTGGGTAGGGGCGGGCCCGGGGTTTGACTTTTGGGATTTTTTTTTTTTTTTAGCCTTCGCGTTGCATGTACAGCTCCCAGTCAGCGTTGTTGAGGTCGGCGCGCGTGCCGGTTCGCAGGTCGACAACCTCGAATGTCAGCGTCTTCGTCGTGCGCGCGAACGTCAGGTACTGCTTCAGCACGTCGCTGGACAAGAACGTGTACGCGCCCTTCTCGACCACGAACGGGACGACTAGCGCTGCGGCGGTGCTCTTTGTCAGGTAGACCGGCTGCCCGTCACGGACGCCGACCACTTGCTGCGCGGTCTTGAAGTTGTTGCTCGTCGCTTCGCGGATGCTGAGGCCGATACTCAGCGGGGTCGCGAGCTGCACGATGTACGGCGCGTCGTTCGTCTCGAGGCCCGCGCCGTCCTTGAAATAACTTATGGCTTGCGGTTGCAGCACGCCGCCTACAAACTTGCGCTCCAGGTGGGGGAAGCCCAGCACGCGGTTGATCGAGCGCTCGCCGCCGGTGAAAATGGTAAAGTAGTCGTAGCCGCTCGTCGCGGCGTTGGAACCGAAAACCAGTTTCAGCTTCTGCTGGTCATAGGTCACGATCAGGTCTGGGTCGTTCCACAGCGGGTTGCCGGTCGTCAGCAGCTGCGTCAACGCCGTCGCCAGCTCCGTTGCTGTGTAGTTTTTAGGCTCTAGCGCCGCTTCGAAAGGACCGCCGACCTGCGTCGCGAAGGACAGCTGGTTATTAGTAGGATTGATGTTGTAGACCGCGTTCGGGATCTTGATCCACTTCACCTCGTAGCGGCCCTGTACGCCGTTCTCGAGGCGCAGGCGCAACTGCCCGGTCGGGTTCTGGGCGAACGAACCGTCGACTTTGTACTCGCGGTCGATCGAGCGCAGCAGCACCTTGCGGTCGGCGTCGTCCTTAAACTTGTACGGCCTGCGCGTCAAATCGACTTCTCCTGTGCGCATCATTATTAAATTAAAATTTTAAATCGTACTTTCGGCAAGCCTTTTAATAATTAGGGAAAGAAAAAAAATTTACTTTGTTTTTTGCTGCTTCCACATCTGCGCAATCGCCTTCATCCGCTGGTTGTGGGGGAGGGCCTTGATGTGGTCGTCCTTCATGTGCTTCTGGAAGAAACGGTTGTAAGGCGTCAGCCGCCGTTTGGACTTGATGACACCGGTGCCGTTGCAGCGCTTGCACACTTTGGCCGTGACCGTGGTCGTAGGCTCTTCTTCTTCTTTTACCGGAGACGACATTACAACTTGCTGGCTTGGTGGGTCTTTAATCTAAGGGTCCGAAGATATTTTTTCTTACATGTCGTCGACTACGATGCGGCCTTGCGTCTCTTTCAAGTGGCGGTAGTAGACACAGTAGATGACGGGCTCGTAGGTGCCGTCAACGAAACCACACTGGCCGATTTCGGAGGTGGGACCTGAAAAATCGTGTGTCGCGCTTGAACCAGAAGGCAGCGGGACAAGGGAGCCGTCAGCAGAATCGTGTACGTAACCAGTTGCTGATCCAGTTACGCTTTCAACGGTGGATGATAATGCAAAGGGTGGGGCTGAGGTGGCTCCTGTAAAGGCAACTTTATTAAGCGAATACTTAAAGCTAATACGGTCACTCCAGCCTTCGTGTTCGATTGGCTGCTCTTCAAAATTGTTGGCAGTGACCCTTATAAGAAGCTCGCTACTATCAGCACCTGGACCAGTCAAGGCAAACCCAGGTCCTACACCAAATGTATAAGGTTTGGCTGGGTCTTTAGGGTTCGGGTTGCCAAAAACCAGCCTCATGCCTTGGCACTTTGCGTACTCGTTTAGCTGACAAACACGGGTCAGGTATAGTAAGGCGTCTTCGTCGTCTACAGAGACGCTAACACTTGAAGTCTCTACATCAATCTGACCCGTCACGCCGCCACCTGCTTCTCCGTTGAATAGAAGCGTACCAATAACGACACCGTCCAAGAGGCATTGCAATTTTGACAGTGAATTCAAACCCGGGGCGCCACCAGGGTTAGATCGCTGGTTGACCAAAACCTTGTTACCAAAAGTAATGTCGCAGCCATAGATTTGTCTTGTCAGTTTTCGGGTGGGGCCGGTGCGGATGCGGATGCGTTCGCGGTCGCCGCGGAACTCGTGGTAGCCATCGACGACGGCGCTGAGCACGCCAGGGAGGTCGTTGCTGAAGGGGATAATGTACGGCGTGTGCGAGTTGTAGAATTTTTCGTGGAACCAGGCAGGCATGGTCCAGGTCTTCCAAAACTGCTCGTCGATGGGTGTCCCGTCGCCAATCAGTGAGCGGCCGTGCACGTTCTCGTGGTCGAGTGTTCCTTTGGCGCCGATCGAGGCGTACGTCAGCAAACCATCGCCTTGATCAATTGGCAAGTCATCATTACCAGTACGAGGATTGAATTTTCCAGTACGACGGAGTAACAATACCAGCGCGGGCGAGTCGTTGTGGAACTGGTCCAGGTCGAAGGTGTACTCGGTGTTGCTTCCCATCACGCGCTGTGTCAGGCGGTACTCTTGGAAATCGAGGTAGTTGCGCTGGTAGGTCTTGCTCGACTTGTCCTGGCGGTGCGAGTAGCGCGCGGCGGGGGTGAACATGCGCGTCTGGTCCAAGAAGCGGATCTCTTGAAGCTGGACGGACGTCCCGCCGTTTACTTTCGTGTCCTGCACCTGGTTAAAGATGTTGCCGCGAGGGTAGAAACGGATTTCCAGGTCGCCGCGCAGGATGCTGAGGTCCAGGTCGTGCCCCTCAAACCAGTTAAGGGTCAGAGGGAAGAAGTAGTACCGCTCTTCGCCGTCGTAGTGCTGCTTGCCCGCGGCGGCGCCGTTCAGGTGCTTGCAGTAGCTCATCTTGTCGACCCAGTATTGCTGCACGTCTTTAGGGACGGTCTGCCACATCAAGTGCTGCATGTCGCCGTGGTAGCGCACGATCTCTTGTCCAGTGTGGCGGTCGTACCACTCAATGCGCTCGAACCACTGCGTGATGGGCAGCAACGAGTTGTCAACTACGGCGCCTGCTGCGGGCGTCGCGCCTCCAGAGGTCACGTTGAACCTCAAAGCGAAGCGCAAGACCGCTTCGTCGATGACGCCCATCGAGTCGCGCTCTAAATAAAAACTAAAATAACTTGTATTGTTCAGCGCGTCCTGCGCGGGCGCGGGGGTCATGATCACTTGCGTCACCATCGGCTTGCCGTCCTTGGCCACCGCTTGCTCGGCAGGGATAGAGATGGCCTGCCCTTTAAACCGCTTGGCGACGGGCTCGACGCGGTCTACCTCCGAGACCGCGGCCGTCACGGGGACGGTGGCGTTGCTTGTACTAGGGACGACGGGACCAGACATTTTGTTGCTACACGGGGGGCGAAAGGGCTTTGCGAGAAAAGTTTTTTTTTTC
>VMHT01172721.1_pt1 | contig 18263 bp, 23 predicted proteins | sample 4693611 | NCBI WGS metagenome assembly VMHT01 (sample SAMN12280063, study PRJNA550983) | marine metagenome | isolation source: seawater sampled from same location over 5 years 0.02-0.2 micron viral filtrate | place: USA: collected off the coast of southern California halfway between the port... ...
CTTTGTTGGGGTTGCGCTTCTTGGTACATCTCTACAGGAATCGCATAAAGGATTTCTCTCGCAGTTCTCGACAGCAGTTATTGCATTAGACCCCGATGCATTACCGAAGACTTTGCAGATGGCGAAGGAATTACGTGGGCATGTACCTGATGTGCGTGTCTTAAAACTAAACAACGATTTGAAATATCGTGACCCCAAAGATATGGAGAAGCTAAATGGAATTATCATTAATTAGAAGTTTGATGGACAGGTCATTCTACGATGACCACAGAGGAGCGAAGTGTCCTGACAAACTATTCAGCAAAGATGTTCGCAAGATAAAGCAAACTATCGACAACGCTATGAGTAAGTACGAGCGTACTGTTACACCAGACGAGATAGAAGCGTTGTTCTTGTCTAACAATCCCACCATGACTACAGCACAGAAGCAAGCATACTCTGCCTTGTTCTTCAAGATAAAGAAAGAATCGCCTATGGGTGGCGATGTAGCTAACGAAGTGTTGTCAAAACTATTTCAACAGGTCATTGGTGAAGAGATAGCTAACTTAGGATTTGATTATGTCAATGGTGACAAGGCTAGTCTTGAACCGCTACGCAATATGCTAGAGCAGTATGGTGATGACTTTATTCCTAATCTCAACGTGGAGTGGGATGACATTGAGATAGAGACATTACTTGCACGAGCAGACTTAGAAGCACGTTGGACTTTCAATGTTCCTACACTCACACGTAAGGTTGAAGGTGTCAACGCAGGACATCTTATAGAGATAGGTGCTAGACCTAATACTGGTAAGACATCGTTCCATGCCAGTTTGATTGCATCACCACAAGGATTTGCACATCAAGGTGCAAACTGCATCGTGCTATGTAACGAGGAAGGATACCATCGTGTAGGTGCTAGATACCTAACTGCAGCCACTGGCATGACCATGAAAGAAATCAAAGATAATCCTACAAAGGCTCGTGATTTGTATGCGCCTGTCAAGGAGCGTATCAAGATAAAAGACGCAACAGGTCGTGACATGGCATGGGTTGAAAGTATATGTAAGACATACAATCCCGACATAGTGTTGCTCGACATGGGTGACAAGTTTGCCAAGACTGCAGGATTCGCTAGGACAGATGAAGCACTCAAAGCAAACGCAGTGCATGCACGTATGATTGCCAAACAGCATGAGTGTGCTATCTTCTACATGTCACAGCTTTCTGCAGATGCGGAAGGTAAGGTGTTACTCAATCAATCTATGATGGAAGGTTCACGTACAGGCAAGGCAGCCGAAGCTGACCTTATGATATTGATTGCAAAGAATCCACCTGTGGATGGACAGGAAGAAGAAGATTCACAGCGACATCTTAATGTTGTAAAAAATAAGTTGACAGGATGGCATGGTGTGGTACACTGCGAGCTTGAATACAAGACTGCGAGGTACGTATCGTGAAGATAGTTGTAGATGTAGAGAACACAGTTACATATAGAGATGGCAAGTTACACCTTGACCCATTCGAAGCCACTAACACATTAGTTATGGTTGGCATATTAACTGACATGGGTGAAGAGTATAAGATTACTTTTGACCATGCAGACAAAGAAGCTACAGAGAATGGGCATAAGATTGTACAAGACTTGCTTGACAAAGCAGGTGCTGTTATATGCCATAACTCTGCATATGATTTGATGTGGTTATGGGAGTCTGGATTCAAGTATGATGGTGCAGTGTTCGATACTATGCTTGCTGAGTATGTTCTACAGCGTGGTATCAAACAACCATTGTCTCTTGAAGCATGTGCTGAGAGATATGAATTAGATACAAAGAAAGAGGATACTCTCAAAGAGTATTTCAAAAAAGGTTTGACTACACGCGAGATACCGCACGATGAGTTGGCATCATATCTATCTGCTGACTTACACGCTACACAACAGCTTGCACATATGCTAATGCATAGGTTAAATAGTAATGATGCATCTCTTATGGATACAGTTCTATTGACTAATCAGTTAGCAGTTGGATTGGCTAAGATATACTGCAGAGGATTTAAGGTTGACTCTTCAGCTTTGGAGGAAGTTCGATTTGAGTATGAGTCAGAACAAGCATTACTTATAGACGGTTTAGAATCACAGGTCAGAGAAGTTATGGGTGATACACCAGTGAACTTAAATAGTCCCGAACAGTTATCGTGGGTTATCTATGGTAGAAAAGTTAAGGATAAAACAGATTGGGTTACAGCCATTGACCCATACATGACAGGCTCTGACTTCAAAGAAGCTATGGCACAACATACAACACGACTATACAGAACCGAATCAAAGCAATGCACTACATGTAATGGCTATGGCAAGATTCGTAAGACTAAGAAAGATGGCACACCTTTTTCCAAGGAGACACGTTGTGTGGATTGTGATGGTAAAGGATATTTATATATACCCACACAAAAACGTGCAGGATTTTGTTTTGTACCACCATCACCAAAGTGGGCATCAGCTAATGGCTTCACTACAAACAAGATGAACCTACAGATGCTTGAGAATACAGCTAAGAACAAAGGCATGAAAGAAGCGGAAAGATTCTTACGTAATGTGCGTAGGCTATCTGCGATAGAGACCTATCTATCTTCTTTCATAGATGGTATATCTACACATGTAAAGGCAGATGATAGACTACACGTTAGATTATTACAGCATCGTACATCTACAGGCAGACTATCTGGTGCAGACCCAAACATGCAGAACATGCCCAGAGGTGGTACATTTCCTGTCAAGAAAGTGTTTATATCGCGTTGGAACAGTGATGACTTTGGCATGAAAGGATATATACTTGAAGCGGACTTTGCACAGTTAGAGTTTAGAGCTGCGGCATATTTGTCACAGGACAAGGTGGCTATGGAAGAAGTCTCTACAGGCTTTGACGTTCATGCCTACACTGCTAAGATTATATCGGATGCAGGACAGCCTACATCTAGACAGGAAGCAAAAGCACATACCTTTGCACCGCTATATGGTGCAAGTGGATTTGGTAGAACAAAAGCGGAAGCTAGTTACTACGAGCATTTTACACAGAAGTATAAAGGCATATCCGATTGGCATAAGACTTTAGCCAGAGATGCCTTAGATAAACAAAAGATTGCTACACCATCTGGTAGAGAGTTTTCTTTTCCCGATGTGCAACGTAATAGAAGTGGTAGAATAAGTCACTTTACACAGATAAAGAATTATCCTGTGCAGTCGTTTGCTACAGCAGACATAGTGCCACTGGCACTGCTACACATTGATAATCTTTTAGAGCCGATGCGGTCTTGTATAGTCAATACAGTACACGATAGTATCGTTATTGATGTGCATCCACATGAGAAAGATGGAGTTATTGATGTCATAAATAGAACTAATAGAGAGCTATCATCTTTGATATCAAATCGTTGGGGAATAACCTTCAACGTACCATTATTATTGGAAGCAAAAATAGGTCACAATTGGCTTGACACTAAAGATGTTATATGATATAACTATGTCTCATTTGTTAAAGGAGAAACATATATGACAGAACTAACGACAATAGACCCGAACAACTATGGCGCAATGGCAAAGGCTATGGGCATAGCTAATGAAGCACCTGCTAAAGCTAAAAGCAGTTCTTTAGCTAGACTACGCATTAACCATTCACCAATCATGGGTACAGCAGAAGTTAAAGGAAAAAGTGTTAATGTAGAGACTGTTAGCGGCGGTACATACAAACTGGAGATTCCAGATGGTGATACGTACTTTGCTAACTCTGTTAAGCTTAGACCACACATGCAAAGGTTTATGTACAAGCGATTTGTAATGGGTGGTGCTAATGCGCCTAACAGGTATGTTAAAACTGTTATGTCTGACAATCTGAATGTGGACTTGAAAGACAACGATGGTGGTTTTAACTGCGGTAAGCCTGCAGGTTATATACAGGACTTTAAAGCATTACCAGAAAAGATGCAGGACTTAATCAAGCAGATTAAGAGAGTGCGAGTTCTTTTTGGTACAGTCGAATTAGTAAACCCAGTAACGTCAACTGGTGCGGAAGTGACTGTTGACCCCATGCCTTTCATATGGGAGATAGATAACAGAGATGCCTTCAAGATTGTAGGCGAGCCTTTCGCTAATCTGGCAAAGCTACAGAGACTGCCGATACATCACATGATTACAGCTACGACTGATGAAAAGAAGTTACCCAATGGTAATAGCTTTTTTATTCCTGTCGTGTCTCTTGATGTGTCAAAGTCTATCGAAGTAACTGATGCTGACCAGAACATGTTTGCCGACTTCCTAGCGTGGTTGGATAACTACAATCAATACATCCTGAATCTATGGCAAGAGAAGGCTAACTCTAAAATGGAAGACGATGATGTTGATGTAGTGGACAGCATGGTTGACATCGAAGTTGAAGACGTGGGTTGCTAATGAACCATCCTGCTGAACTAGCGTTGCATCAATACCTTGAGAATGCTGTTAATGGAAAGACAGCTATGTCTAGTACAACCATTCAACAGGTGGCTACCGATGTGGCAGAAGCTATGCAACGTCAGTTAGGTGGTGAGAAAAAACGTAAAGATTTTCGTTTACGTATGTCGAATGTGGGGAGACCAACTTGTCAGCTATGGTATGACAAGAATAAGCCTGAGAAAGCTCTACCATTTCCTACAACATTCATTATGAATATGATGATTGGTGATATAGTGGAAGCAGTATTCAAAGGTCTAATGACTGAAGCAGGTATTAATTACGAAAACTCTAAAGAAGTTTCTTTGGATGTTGGTAAGTCTAAAATATCTGGCACGTATGATATCGTTGTCAATGATGCGGTAGATGATATTAAGTCTGCTTCAGATTGGTCTTACAAAAATAAGTTTGAATCCTATGACGCTCTCGCAGAGTCTGATGGGTTTGGATATATTGGACAATTAGCAGGTTATGCCAAAGCGTCTGGTAAAAGAGCAGGTGGTTGGTGGGTTGTTAATAAAGCCAATGGACACTTTAAGTATGTACCTGCTAGTGGTTTAGATATGACTAAAGAAGTAAAGAAGATATCTAATACTGTGGATGTGGTAAAGGCTAATAAGTTTAAGCGTTGCTTTGAAGCTGAAGATGAAACATTTAGAGGTAAACCTACAGGTAATAAGATACTGAACACGAACTGCAAGTTCTGTTCGTACCGATTTGATTGTTGGTCTGACCTTGTGGAAAGACCTGCGGTCAAGTCACAAGCCAAGCAACCTAGAATGGTTGCGTATGTTCACTTAGATAAGGAGTATTTGAATGAGTGATGTAGAAATGGAAGCTCTAGAAACAGAGATAAAAGAAACGCAGGAGCGTCTAAGTTCTTTGCGTAAAGAGTATAAAGAGAAAAAGTATGCATCCTTACGAATAGCTGTTGAAGCTAAAAAGGAAGCAGACAGAGCTTTAGCTGAAGAGTATAAGGCTCTTGGTATTTCTTCTCTATCTTACAACAGAGGATTCTTTTTATAATTGGTAAATAGATTCGCTCAGTTTGCTACAGCACGAAAGTATGGTTATCGTAGCGGTTTGGAGATAAAAATCTCTGACTTGTTGAAAGAGCAACGTGTTAAGTTTAAATATGAGCCTTTCAAAATAGAGTGGGAAGATTTAGCCTACCGCACATACACACCAGATTTCGTGCTGTATAATGGTGTAATAATAGAAACAAAAGGACAGTTCACTGCATCAGATAGAAGAAAGCATCTTGCAATAAAGAAGCAACATCCTAAATTAGATATACGTTTTGTGTTTGAGAACAGCAGACGCAAGCTTAGAAAAGGTGCAAAGTCTACATATGGAGAATGGTGTGATAGATATGACTTTGTTTACTACGACAGGGTTATTCCTGAAGCGTGGATAAAAGAAAAAGGCAAAGATAAGTACCCAAGTTTTATAAAGTTTAATGGATATAAAAGGAAAGCATATGGACATAGCAGATAAGATAGATAAGAATGATTTTATAATAAGAGTTCGTCCAAATAAAAGTAAGAGTAATGGTGCATGGTCGGGCAGTGCTGACATTGTAGTTGTTACATCTGAAGAGAACAACTTGCCAGAAGGTGAATGGAGTGAGCTTATGCAGTTCTGCAGAATGATGTGTGCTTCTGTGCCTATAATAGAAGAAGTAGAAACATTTAGAAATCTACTACATGATTATCTTAATCGTTCTAATGATGGGCAACAAGATTTATTTATTGACAAAGAAAAAGATAGTAATATAATACATTTAAATTTTATGAATGGGGTAAAGCGCAATGAAGAAAACGATTGATATGGTGAATAGTCCACCACACTATCTCAAAGGTGGTGTTGAATGTATAGACATGATACGAGCAGCACTAGATGATGTCGAGTTTAGAGGATACTGCAAGGGCAACAATATAAAATATACATTTAGAGAGAAAGACAAAGGTAAAGATGAAGACCTTAAAAAAGCACGAGTCTATTTAAACTACATATTGGAGAGTTAAATGCTAGTTAAGATGCTCATAGCGATAGATATAGACCCAGAGGAGTACCCCATTCCTGCCGATGGTAAAGTATCAGAGGAAATTGAGGATGGCATCCGAGAATATTTTTATGATGTTCAAGGTGCTGATATTAAAAATATAAAAACATTGAGAGATTGACATGAATAATTTATTACCAACCGATTATCAAAACTTTATTGCGTTATCACGTTACGCAAGATGGAAAGAAGACGAGCAAAGACGTGAGACATGGAGTGAAACTGTAGATAGATACATAGACTATATGTCTAACCATCTTAAAAAGAAACACAATCATACTATTCCACAAGCTACAAAGCATGACTTAGAAGACGCTATGATGGGGTTAAATGTGATGCCTAGCATGAGAGCGTTAATGACAGCAGGTTCTGCACTAGATAGATGTCACGTAGCAGGATATAACTGTTCGTACATACCTGTTGATAGCCCACGAGCATTTGATGAAACTATGTATGTGCTAATGTGTGGCACAGGTGTGGGCTTCTCTGTAGAAAGAGAAAGCGTAGATAAGCTACCAGTTGTAAATGAACACTTTGAGAAGAGTGACACAGTTATAAAAGTTGCTGATAGCAGACCGGGTTGGGCAAGAGCATTAAGAGAAATGATAGCTATGTTGTATGCAGGACAAATACCACAATGGGATGTATCAGAAGTAAGACCTGCAGGTGCTAGACTAAAAACCTTTGGTGGTCGTGCTAGTGGTCCTGCACCTTTGGAAGAGCTATTTCAATTTTTAATTGATAAGTTTACTCAAGCTAAGAATCGCAGGCTATACCCACTAGAATGCCACGATATCATGTGCAAGATTGGTGAGGTTGTTGTAGTGGGTGGTGTGCGTAGGTCAGCATTAATATCTCTATCTAATCTAGGAGATACACAGATGCGACATGCTAAGTCTGGGCAATGGTGGGAGAATGAAGGGCAACGCGCATTAGCAAATAATAGTGTAGCCTATAAATCAAAGCCTGATATGGATACTTTTATGCGTGAATGGCTTGCCCTTTATGAAAGCAAGTCTGGTGAGAGAGGTATATTTAATAGACAGTCTGCTGTCAAACAAGCGTCTAAGAACGGCAGACGAGATGTAGAACAAGAGTTTGGCTGTAATCCATGTAGTGAAATAATACTACGTCCTTATCAATTCTGCAACCTTACGGAAGTTGTTGTGCGTGAGTCTGACACAGAAGAAACTCTGATACAGAAAGTAAAACTGGCAACTATATTAGGCACGTATCAATCTACTCTTACAGATTTTAAATATCTGCGTAAGATATGGAAAGATAATACAGAAGAAGAAAGACTGCTAGGTGTGTCACTCACTGGTATTATGGACAATGCATTGTTAAGTGGTAAGAGTCCAAGAATAGGTAACAATATAGAAGGGTTGCTTACAAAGTTACGTGAGACTGCTGTTGAAACAAACAGAAAAGTATCTGCCAAGATTGGCATACCACAGTCTACTGCCGTAACCACAGTCAAGCCGAGTGGTACAGTTAGTCAATTAGTTGACAGTGCGAGTGGCATACACGCTCGACACAATCCTCACTATATACGCACAGTTCGTGGTGATAACAAAGACCCACTTACACAGTTTATGGTGGCACAAGGAATACCATCTGAGCCTGATGTGATGAAGCCACAAAGCACTACAGTATTTAGCTTTCCTATGCAAGCACCGTCTACCGCTGTGTTTAGACAAGATATGTCAGCTATAGAACAATTAAATATATGGTTGAAATATCAGACATACTGGTGTGAACATAAACCATCTGTAACTATCTCTGTAAAAGAACACGAGTGGTTAGAGGTAGGTGCTTGGGTGTATGAACACTTTGATGAAGTGTCAGGTATAAGCTTTCTACCTTTCAGTGAGCATACCTATAAGCAAGCACCATATCAAGACTGCACTGAAGTGGAGTACAAAGATATGTTGAGTAAGATGCCAAAGGGTATTGACTGGAGAGCATTGTCTGAGTTTGAAAAAGAAGACACTACATCAGGCAGTCGTGAGTTGGCATGCACCGCAGGTGTGTGTGAAGTAGTTGACATTAGCGCATAAAGGAGTTAATATATGAAATATTTTACGTTTAAAAATATGCTTAAATTTGTAGACCATACAGACACTAGAATATTTATACTAGAAATGCTAACATACATTTCTGTATTTATGTCAGGAATAATAGTGGGAGTTTTCATATAATGAAAGAGTTACTTTTAAATGCACAGATAACTTATCTTAGAGGACAGATAAATAAACACTTAGCAAATGTAACTGTATTATTACAAAGTCCAACAGGTATAGGTCAGCATCAAGATATTCAAGAGTCTATTGAAAAAGAATTAGGTAAGGTAGCAGAATATGATGGTAAACTAAACATAATTGCTAAATACCTAGCACAACAACAACCTCAAAATGAAGGGACATCGAATGACAAAGACAGCACCGTCACCAAAAAATAGAAAGAAGTTTGACATAGACCTGCAGTATGGCAAGGTAAGAGAACAGCTTGTGGCTGATATGTTGCAAGACAAGAAGATTGAAGTCAAGAGTGAGAGAGATGTGTGGCAGAGAACTGGTAACATTGCCATAGAGTATGAATGCTATGGTAAGCCTAGCGGTATCAATGCCACCGAATCAGACTATTGGTTTCATAATCTATGTATTGGTGATGAAGTCTTTGCCACTCTAGTGTTTGACACAAGAAGTCTTAGACGTATTATACAGAACCTAGACTATAAAAAGTCTGTGTCTGGTGGAGACCACAATGCGTCACGTATGTATCTACTAAACTTACAAAAACTATTTTCATCTGATGTTATAAAAGCGTTCAAGGAGAAGAAGGATGCAGCATAGGAAGTTCAAGAGGTATGATGCCCCACTAAAAATACAATTTAGTTGGGGCTATGAAGCGTTTAAAAAGGGCGGTAAGTATAGACAGTTGGGAAAGAGAAAGCTGTTTACAGAATTTCGCCCTCGCTTCAAAGAAGATATGCAACTCAAAGAGTGGCAACGTGGTTTTAATACCGCGTATTTTGAGAACCTGTCGAGGATAAAAAAAGATGAACAACTTAGAAAAGGAAGCTAAACAGTTTATGAAATGGAAAAACATCAGCACAATAAGTGCTACAGAATATCAGCAGTCTGCATGTAAGACAGCTATATTCCCAAAAGAATTAGGTGTACAATATCTTGCACTAGGTCTCACTGGTGAAGCAGGAGAGGTTGCAAACAAAGTAAAGAAGTTAATACGTGATGGGGGAGATACACCAGATAAGCGCAAGGAGATAGGCAAAGAGCTTGGCGATGTGTGTTGGTATCTGGCTGTACTAGCAGAGGAGCTAGGTTCTAATCTTGGTAAGATAATGGAAGACAATCTTAATAAGTTAGAAGATAGAAGAGCAAGGGGAGTTATTGGTGGTTCAGGAGATAATAGGTGATAGAGACATTTATAATATATGCAGCCTTGATGTTAGGTCCTTACTCTACAACGATAGAGTTTAAGCAAGCTTCTTTTACAAAGGTAGAAGAGTGCAAAACTTATTTAGAAGAAAATGAGAAAAAGATATGGAGTAGTTTGGATGAACATATATCAGTAAATTACCCAATGGCACAAGTTATATATGTAGGGTGCAGTCCAAAGTCTGCATTTGCTAAGAAACTTAGCGTTTAGACATCAAGCCGTACTGCCTTTTTGCAGTCTCTTGACTAGATGATTTCTCTCTCTTTTGCAAAAACTCCTCTGTAGTTTCAGAGGGAAGTATCTCCTTGGGTGGTGTATCCACCTTTGGAGGTTCTGGCTTTACATCTTTTGCCAGTTCTTCATCCATTATTTCTTTAAAACTTTTCTTTGCAACCTTTGCACCCACTCTGATGCCCGGCACTATGCCCATTACAGACAATACAGAGTATGCACCACCCAATCCCATTTGCCTTAAATCATCTTGGTCGTAACCCGCTTTAAATAATTCTTCTGCATATGCCAAATCATCTGGTAGCTCAGAGATAGCTTTTATTTCACCTATTACAGGTGTGACATCAGCTACAGCACCAGTTACACCTGCTACAGTATATGCGTTATCTACAGGTCTTTGTCTGTTAGAATGAAAGTCGCTACGTCTATCTTCACGAGTTAGCTCAGTCTTCTTTGCTTTTATCAACGCTTCTTCAGCACGAGTAAGCACAGGCTCAAATTGTGTAAAGTCATCTTCTGTGTCAGCTTTTTCTACACTGTCTATTAGCTGTAGTTCTTTTTGAAATATAGCACCCATTACTTAAACACTCCTTTTTTACCTCTAATAGCTTTAGACCTATTTATAGCCCACGATAATACGTTCATTCTCACACCGTCAACCATAATTGTTTTGTCTCTATCCTCAGATATGCTGTTTTCACCACCGAATAATATTTTATATTCAGCGTCTATTCTTCTCTTGTCTATTCTATTTAGTCTCTGCCAACGTAGTCTGTCGCTAAAAGTGTAAGCTGCTCCTGCATCCATAGCTTCTTGTTCTATTCTAGCATCTGCTTCCACTCTGGCACGTTCTAATAGATTATCCGCTGCAGAATCTAATAAATCTCTTTTTATTGCTATGCCATCAGGAGTGTCGGGTATTGATGTATACCTATCAGATTTTATAAATTCATCTAATTTTTCATTTAAATTAAACTCACCACCTTCTCTTGATAAAACATCTCTTACATATTTATCTCTCACAGCATTCTTATCTCTTTTGTACAAATCAAAGGGTCGTAGATTTAGTCTACCCATTTCTTCTTGTAGTCTATTTTTGCGTTTACGTTTACTAAATCCAAATAGTTGTTTTTCTAATGGGTTTATCTGCATTAATTCTTCACTCTCAAATGCTGATTTAGCTCTCTCTGAATACTCACCTGCAAAGTTCTTTGGTAGAGAACGTGAACCTCTCTGATAGAGTATATCTAAAAAATTAAACTCTCCGTTACGCGTTTCTGGTATGCCCCTACCATCTCTGTTAAACTGTGCGTACAGGTCTCGTACTGCAGATGTTGGTAAAAGAAAAGTGTTTACTAAATTAGCAACAAGTTCTGCGGATGCTTCCACACCTTTACCACCTGCGTCCTCTTCAAAGAGAGAGGGAAAATCTTCTACTATATTATCCAATGCTGCTAAACCTAAACCTGTTCTAAATGTAGTACCCAAAGTTGCTTCTAATGTGTCTCGCATTAGAGTTGTTCTAGTAGGGGGTAAGCTACCATTTTGATAGCGTATAATATAATCAGCCAGAAGAACTTGTGACCCGAAAGGACCATACACAGGTCTGCCATCAACTATATTATTATTATTGTCTTTAAATTCATACCAATTCGTTGTGTCACCTTGTTTTAGTCTCCAGTTATATGCCATCATAAATAGCATAGCACCTGTCATTTGTTTGGGTAGTTTACCTTTTATATATTGACCAATAGGCACATCTCCTACAGGCTTGTCTAGTGGCATCATACCTATTAAAGGAGCATGTTGATATATAAATTTAAGTTGATTTGCTATATATCGGGGAAAAGGCAAGAATGATGAAACAATAAACGGCATGTCTTGATGTGCCTTAATTGTGCCTTTTGCTATCTTACCAAAAAAGTTTGTGCCTTTGAAGCTTGTTTGATATACAAATTCATATGCATCTTCTATAGAATCTTTTATTATTTCATCGGGTATCTTGTTAAGTTGATTTGTTTCTAATAAATCATGGAATGACACTTTCTTTTTTTCTAGTAAGTTACCATTTTCCTCAAACAGTTGTTTCATAGTGCCATCGTCTTTAGCTTTTTTCACAGCTTCAAGTGCTGTTTCCCGATTACGCATACGTGTTATTTTATTTACTAATAACCCCTCTCGTATCTCATCAGTCATACTTAGGTTAGCGTCAGATATTCGTCTATTAAAAGAAGAGGACAATACTGCTCTCTTAAATATATTATCTGACATAGTATTTAAAAAATTAGCTTTCTTACCAATAGTAGCTAATGCACCATCACCACCATGCTTTGATTCTAAATCAGCAGCTTGTCTAAATAATCTAGCACTTAGTTCTGGAAAGTTTTCTGAAAATATTCTCTGTGTTATTATGGCTTCATATGGGTTTAACATATTTTTAGCTATGTCAAATGTGCCATCAAAAGGATTTCTTGCATTTAGTAGATTGTCAAATGTACGAGTGGCTATGTCTACTCCTGCTCTAAGTCCACCATTAAGATTGTTACGCATGGTCGTTGCAGGTTGTGCGGTCATTAAACCTAAACGTAGCTTATCTGCGTCTTTTGCTATATCCATAAAGAATTTACCTACAGATACTCTATTATCTAACAGGTCTGTTGCAGCTTTTGCATCCACACTTGATGCACCAGAAGCGTTAAGCTTGTCTATGTCTTGTAATAAATCATCAACTACTTTAGGATTAAACTTATAAGATATTCTAGTAAACTCATCACCCTCTTGTATAGGTTCAAGTTTTGATGTTGTTCTTAATTTTTTTGCCAATGTAGACTGTGTTGCCAACTTTCTAGCAGATTCTGATATCTCAGCTACGTAAAAATAAGAAAACGTATCAAAGTTTAAATTATGTTCATCTAATATTTGTTTTATATCAACAAACAACTCGTCTTCACCACGAGTCATAGCTCTTTGCAAAGCACTTGTAACTCTCTCGTCAGGTGCTAAGTTTAGTTTGTCCTGTATACGCAGACCTGCCGCAGCTATATTATCTATAACTTCAGAGGGTAAAGATGCTTCTAGTGTACTAGAGGTAGAAGACATTTGTTTTAGATGTCTGCCTTTTTGTACTAATTCTGGATTTAACGCATTAAGTGTTTCTTTAATCTTTTTTACAGGTGCTTCACCCTTTTCCATTATGGACTTTTGTATTACAATTTTACTTTTTTCTGTTGCCTTGTTTGCTTTTTCTGCAGAACTAAGTTTGTTCATATAATATAGTTCATCGGCTTCGGATGCTCTTGCGGTTCTACCCTTTATAAAAGGTACACCTGTGGACGCAAGAACATTTAATGAGCCACCTACAGCTGCGGACATTAGTCCTTGTTTAGCAGCTCTGTCACCAGTTATTTCATCTTGTATTTCTGTTTCTACTCGCACACCCTCTTGTGCTAAACCTTGACCATATCCTATAGCACCTTCTACTGCTGCACCTTTTGCTGCATCTTTTAAAGCTTGACCCAGTATTTTTCTTACTCCAACTTTTGCTATCTGTATACCGCCTGTAGTTGCAAGTTTACCTGCACCACCTGTCATTAGACCAATATATGTGGATGGTGCAGTAAATACACCTTGTGCGTAGTCCACTGCACCTTGTAAAGATATACCATCGTCTACTTTGTCAAAAGCGTCTATTAGACTGCCAAAGCGTAGCTTACCTTCTAGGTTTGAGTTCTGTGCGTATTCTAAATCACGGAGAGTTGTTATTTCGTTTACATTATGGTAGCGCATATGCTCCATAAATTTATCGTAAACTTCTTCACTAGTAAGAGCTTCTTCAAGACCTTGCCTGTCAATTAAAAATTGTAAAGCATCATTCTGAAAATCGCTATCATTTACTAAATCTTCTTTTGACAAGGTTTCTGATTGATTGTAAGACCTGAACATTATTAGTCTCCTTTATATCCACCTTGACTTCTTTTCTTTGTCTTTGTGCCGGTGCTACCTAAAGATATTTTATAAACATTTCTAAAATCATTAAATTTTTTGAGTGTAAAAATTTTAGCAGTGTCTAAATTAGACTCTTGACCACTATCCACTAAAGCCTGTGCATATTCTTGTAGCCATGTCTTCTGTCTTTCTGCCGTCATGGCAGTTGCACTGGCTTCATTTTGTAAAGTATTTAGTAAACCAGTTGCGCTTCCTTTAGTATCTTTTTCTTCACGTTCTTTTTTTTGGTCTGCACGTAATGTATTTACCCAACCTTCTACATTTCCTCTAATTTTTTGCATTTGAGGTTCAGTAATTGTTCCATTACTAGGAACTTTAAGTTCTGCAAGTTGATTATTTAACCATGTTTCGTACCTAAACTCTGCATTTTGACCTATTTTCTTTCTGGCTTCTGGAGTAATCATTAGAAGACCATCGCCCTTTTCAGTAAAACCCAAAGCCAATTTTCCATACTTTGATAAATCTTTTTTAACAGCATTATAGTTTTTAGGTAACTCATCTGTGGATATAGCATTTAACTTTTGCCTGTCCGCTATAACATCTCTTATACTAATTTTACCTGTAAATGGCAAGTCTGTTGTTTGGAGACTGCCAGTGGCATATTGTCCCATTTGATTTAAAGTACCTTTACCATATACAGTTTCATAAGCTTGCATTTTTCTTTTAGCAATTTTATTTGTATCAGGACTTAGAAACTTAGCAAACACATTTTGTTTAGATGGTCCTACACCATCAGATAGAGCGTCTGTCAAGTTCATACCACCAGACACTTTACCAGTAACACTTGTGAGCATTTCATCCATTGTCATACCACTTTCTTCATAATCAGGACCCATATTTACTACGTTGTTAATGTCATAACCATAGGCTGCTTTTAAAGCAGGTGAAGCAGAGTCAAACTCTTTCAGATGTGATAATACTTCTTCTCCACGTCCTTGCTCAAGAGCTACACCTATTTGGTCAACACTTAGTCCATAAGATTTTAAAGTTTTAGCAAGTGTTCTTTTAAGTTTTTTTTCTGCCTTATGGGATTCCCATCTAGACTGACCTTTTGTCAAGTAATTCTTAAATCTGTCCTCTATAATACCAGACATGTCCTCTTCTACTTTTTCAAAGACCTGCGAACCTCTAGATGCAAAACCTGCTATTCCACTAAACAATGTCATTATTTTGGTCTCCTTGCCATTAACCCTTTGGGTTCTTCTTCTTCTATATCTTCTTCAACTTCAACTTCAGGCATTTTAAGTTGTGGCTCATCTTTAGTAGCAAACACTATTTCTGCTGAAGTTGCACTCTTGTCTTCTTTGCCTGTAGAAAATTTACTATATTCAATTCCTACATTGTCTGCCATACTTGATATAACCTCCACCAGAGCAGGTGCAATAATAATACCTGTGTCTAAACTATGCACACCTTCCATAACACCGCCCTGTTGCATTATATCTACAAGAACATCAACAGGCACTCCATTCTCTAATATGTCTAACATATTATTGGCTCTATCTCCCTTTGTTATTCTATCCACATAAAATGCTAACGCTACATCAGGTTGTGAAAATCTAGCAGGTTTTTGCCAAGGTCTATCACCAAGAGGTGCGGTTAACGACTGACCGGGAATAGGTGCATCTAGTGCTACGTTAGCTCTATCTTGTTGTGCCATTTACTTTATCTTTCACTAATTTTAATAATCTAACTGCATCATTTATCTCTGGTTTAGAGTCTTTCTGTTCTGTTCTAGCCAACAATCCTGTGCTTACAGGTTTTTCTACTGGCATGTTTTCTAACTCTTCATATGCGTTTTGTATAGCCTGATTAATTTGTCCTATCTGTGTCATTTATTTACCCAAAAAGTTGTACAGCACATCAAATACAAAGCCACCAACAGCCCTACTGTTTTCTGCATCTCTTTTTAATTCTGCAGCAGTTATGGTGGCATCACCATCTATTCTTTGTACCGCTATTCTATTCTGCCTGTCAAGTTCATTATCGGCAGCTTCCCATGCAAACTCCATAGCATCTGCATAATACTGCCACAAATTATCGTATGCAGTTTTACTTATGTCAAGAACATTTGTTGCATTTATTTCATTAGCACGATTGATGGCTGCAGTATCTGCCGTAGCTATCTGTCTTCTCCACTGTGCATTTGCTTGTGCAATTACAGTTTGGTTCTGTGCATTAAACTGGTCACGTTGGTTAGCCAACTCAGTGTTAAATCGAGCTACTGTGTTTGCTTGCCCTGCATTATACTGATTCTGTGCATTGGCTTGTGTAGAATTAAACTGTGATACATTGTTAGCAAGGTTAGCAAAGAACTGGTCAGTCTGATTTTGACTAGATGAGTTAAACTGTCTGGCTGCATTTTCGGCAGCTTGGTCTGTGAACAGTGATTGTATTCTTTGTTGTGTCTTAAATATGTCTGTTTGCTGTCTGTTGGACAGATTAGCCATGTCTGTTTGCAAAAAGTTCTGTGCATTTTGTACAGCAGATTGTTGTCTATTATTTAAGTTAGACGTATCTAAGTTTGCTAATGCACCTGCTTCTGCCATCAGCATGGCTTGTCTATTGTTTAAATTAGACAGTTCCATAGTATTAGCAATACGACTATTCTCTAACTGCACCTGTTGCTCTGCAGTAAAGTTCATATTGGCTATATCACCTATACGTGCAGAGTTCTGTACTCTTGACTGAAATGCTTGGTCAAACTCCATACCCATAAAGGTAGCACGTTGTTGGGCAGCAAGCATTGCTCTTTGCTGTCTATTAGATAAGTTCTGTGCTTCAAACGATGCCTGTGTACTAGCATCAGCCTGTGCTATAGGTAAAGCTGATTCCATTGCAGCCTGTATAAGAGCTTGTCCTGCTATACTAGATGCTCCTATTCCACGCTGTTGCATTACAGCTTGAACACCTCTAATAGCCCCTGCAGCCCAAGCAGGTGGGTTTGTAGCGTCAAAGTTTGCTGTTAGTCCTGCAAGCTGTCCTTGTACTGTTGCTTTTTCAGAAGGTGTGGCAGTAGCGGCATCAATTTGTTCTGTAAACTTTGCAGCTTTTTCTGCATCTGCTACACCACTTATTAACTCACCATCTTGTATTTCTCTTTGCACAGGATTGTCAATAAGTATTGCATCACCTTGAGCAGTTTTTAAGTCAGATACAGAGGACTTAGTTTGTTCGGCAGCTGTTATCTTTAATCTTGGGTCATCTGGGTTTGATTGGGCAGCTTCTAGTGTTGTTACAACATCATCAACTGCAGGTGTAATCTTCTCTGGTTCTACAGTGGATATTGGAGCTTGTGTTGTGGCATCCGCTTTTTCTGTTTCTGCAAAAAAAGTTCCTGCTCTTCTTTCACCTGTTAGTTGTCCTGTTGTTGGGGGTACATATGTACCTGCTTCGTCACGAGTAAGTACAGGATTAACTACTCCTGCTTCTGGTAGTGCAGGTGCAGATAATCTTTCCGCTGCAATATCTGCTATAGGCGCATTAGGTTTTACGTTAGTATCAGGTGTTGTGCCACCCTCTTGCATCTTAACCATACCACCTTTTGCCATCTCACGAGCTATATCTTGATAGCGCATCATCTCTGTTTGACGGTCTGGGTTGTCATCTAAAAACTTCTGAAAGTCTTTTATGTTGCCTTGAAACCCCATAGCATTGGCTATCTTCTCCATGCCTGACGGTTTAAATCCTTGAAATGAAATCATTTGCTCTCTCTGCTTAATACTCTATCTAGTTTATCTTCTAGTCTGTGTAGTGCTTCCATTACGTGTTGCATCTCATCTTTTACTTCTGCTCGTGATGCATAGTCTTCTCTTGTTCTGTTTAGCAATATGTCTATACGCTTTATCTCTGCCATCATGTTACGAAAAGCCCACACTGCAGGAGCTATGATGAGTGTCAACACTACGTTCCAAAATATTACTGGGTCTATTTCCATGTTACTTAAAACTCTTATTCATTGACTCAAGAACACTATCTATGTTAGGTGGCTGACCATTTGGGTCATATCTGCAACGGTACTCTGTGGGGCATCTC
>VMHT01051261.1_pt1 | contig 18259 bp, 15 predicted proteins | sample 4693611 | NCBI WGS metagenome assembly VMHT01 (sample SAMN12280063, study PRJNA550983) | marine metagenome | isolation source: seawater sampled from same location over 5 years 0.02-0.2 micron viral filtrate | place: USA: collected off the coast of southern California halfway between the port... ...
TCCAGATTTTTTTGTCGTACCAGGTGAAAATAGTATTTCTTCTAAATTTGATTGGTGCAGAGTTGTTTCTAGACGTGCTGAAAGAAAATGCGTTGCATGGAAAAAATTGAATAAGATAGAAGATACCAAAGTAATTGTCTATCTAAATAGATTATCTGATTTACTATGGATGTTGGCTAGAGATTACGAGAAGGAGTGGACAGCAAGTAAATGAATGTAAAAGTTTTACTAATTACAAATCTTGAGGATATCAACGCAGAATCTGTTAATGATTACGAAATTAATAAAAAATTATTTGAAGTTAATAAGTTTGAGGCAAAAAAGGGACAGATGTTTTTTTTGGCGGATTCAGATGCTGAAGACTGGTCAACACTGATAGTCGGTACAGACGGTTGTGATTCTGAATATGATTTTGTAAATCTAGGAGCAAAGATAGGGAAAAAAATTGGTAAAGATTCTGATATTAAACTAGTTCAAAATTCTAAAGATTTAGATTTTTATTCAATTGAATTTGGATTAGAAATTTCTACATATTCATTTGATGAGTTCAAATCTGAAAAAAGCACTGACATAAATTTTAAAGTAATTGACAGTGAGTATTCTGATGAAATTAAAAATAAAATACATTCTATATTTTGGGTTAGAGATATGGTTAACTATCCAGCATTAACAAAATCACCAGAGTTTTTTCAAGAAATGGTAGAAGGCCTTATTGATGGTTTAGATATCAACTTAACTGTTTTTGACGAAAAATGGATTTTAGAAAATAATATGGGGGGAGTAGCTGGTGTTGCTCAGGGGTCTGATAGATCTCCAAAGTTTCTTGTGGGCGAATACAATCCAAATGCAAAAAAACAAGTTGCTCTTATTGGTAAGGGTGTCTTATTTGATTCAGGAGGTCTTTCACTAAAGTCTCCATCTGGCATGGAAACAATGAAATCTGATATGGCAGGAGCTGCAACTGCATGGGGGATTATTGCTTTAGCTGCAAAACAAGAAATTGATATTGGATTAAAGGTTTATACCCCAATTGTAGAAAATATGCCTAGCGGTTCTGCAATAAGACCAGGGGACGTGTTAAAGATGAGAAACGGAAAAACAATTGAGGTTATGAATACTGATGCGGAGGGCAGACTTATTATGGCTGATGCATTAGCTTATGCCAGTGAAAGCTCTCCTGATATAATTTGTGACGTAGCAACTCTTACTGGTGCAGCTTATGTAGCTTTAGGAGTTGAAATTGGAGCTGTGTTTTCAAATAATAATCGAACATTAGATAATTTTTTGAATTCAAACTCAGAGTGTTTTGAAAATTATCACTCATTACCTCTTGAGCAAAGTTACAAGTCACTTATTAAATCTAACATTGCAGATATGAAAAATACTGGGGGAAGATTTGGTGGAGCAATCACAGCAGCACTGTTATTAGAGGAGTTTGTGAATGATATTGATTGGGTACACTTAGATATTGCTGGACCAGGTAGATCTAGAAGCAATAATGCAATTTATTCTGAAGGTGGAACAGGATTTGGAGTTGTAGGTTTTTATAATTTTTTAGACGATCAGTCTAAAAACTAAGATTCTTCAGAAGAATTTTTAATAATGAATATTAAAGTGTCACCAGTAGCCATAGTGGCTCCTTGCGCAACATTCGTTCCAATTACTTTTCCTTCACAGCCCTGAACATCACTTGATTCATAATTTTTTTTCAAAAATAAAATAACATTACTTTCACGCATGTAAGTTTTAATAATTTCTTCTGCTTCTTCGACTGTATATTGACATGGGGGAATATTTGGAATGGGAGCAGAAAACTTTTGACCTGAAACTTCAAGATCAATTACTGTTCCTTCAGGAACTTCTTCATCTAATTCTATGCTTTGACTCAAAACAAGGCCCGGAGTTTCATCTGAATCCACTAAATTAATATTAGGGAGAAGGTAACTAGAAAAAGCTATTTCCTCTGCTACCAAAACGTTAAGACCTGTAAGCTCTGGAATAGTAACAGTTGGAATCTCATAATATTTATCAATATCGCTTGAATCAGAAGGCCAATCCTCCACTGGTAATTCTTCAACAACTTTTGTCATAAATTCTTTCCACATTGGTGCAGGCACTCTTCCACCAGAAACATTTTTTATTAATTCTCCATTAATTTCTACGTCAGTCAATGGAAGTTGTTCTTCAGCGAATCCAATCCAAACTGAAGAAGTATATTGAGGAATAAAACCTATAAACCACGCTTCTCTAAATCCTTGGTGGGTACCAGTTTTCCCCGCAATAGGTCTATCATCAAGAACTGCTCTAGTGCCAGTACCATATTGAGCCGCTACTTCTAAGGTCTTTCTTACTGCTGCAGCAGCTCCTGGATCAGGTATTGAAATTCTTTGTGAAACAATATTTTGGTAAAGTACTTCGCCATTTACATCCTCTATTCTTTCAATAAGATAAGGTGGTGCCAAAACACCATTTGTAGCAAAAGAGGAGTAAGCAGAAGCAATCTCAATAGGGGTTACTGCACCAGCACCCAAAGTAAGAGAAATTACTGGATCAATATTTGAATCAATACCTATTCGATTTGCAGTAGATGCAAGCTTTTCCCCTCCAAGCTCAGAAGCCATTTGAGCAAAAACTGTATTAATAGATCTCCTAGTAGCTTCTTCAAGTGAAATCATCCCAGATGTATCAAGAAGTCTAATTGACCTGTTGTACTCACTCTTATCATTACATGGTTTAAATATGTATTGAGATTCGCTTTCAATGTCTATTTGAGTGGTATTCGCCTGTTCTTCAATTAATTCAGGATCTTGGACGATAGTAGTGCCTTCTGGAAACTCAACTCCCTCTATGTCTTCCTGATAAATAATTGGATTTCCCTCTTCATCAAGTTGATTTAATGCCTTACCAATTTCTGTAAGTTTTTCAATTTCATCTTCAATTTCATCTAAATCTGAAACTAATGGAAATTGTTTCATAAAATCAGAATTTTTTAAATCTTCTATATGATAACCAACGCACTGAAGCTCAATTGCTCTATCTTGTGCAGATATTTTATTTAAATAACGATCAGCTGTAATTGATGTACCGTAATTTCTTACTACCCATTTAGTACCAATTCCATCTGGCGCACATGGATAACCGCAATCTATTTCTACTGGACTTCTTGAGTCTCTATTACTATAAAGCTTTAATCCTGATTCTAAAGCAGCTAACAAGGTAATTGGTTTAAACGCAGAGCCAGGATTTCTCTTTCCTTGAGTTGCTAAGTTATACTGCTCTTCTTCAAAAGGTATTCCTGAAGCCATGACTTCGATACCCCCTGTATAATTATTTATTAAAGTAATAACTCCTGTTGGATTTGGATCATCATTTTCATCTTCAGTATTTTTTGATGGCACCCATTTGTTTAAAATTTGGTTAGCATGCTGTTGATATTCAAGATTTAGAGTAATATATACATTTAAACCTCCACCTCCGGTACAAGAAGTATCATCTGATGGACAACCGAAAATTTTCTTTTTCCTTTCTTCTTTAGTATTTCCTAAAACTGCAAATTCAGGATCATTAAGTAGTTGTCTTTTTACCTCTGCAACAACATGTTCTGCTTGTGACTCAACTTGAATAGATTCAGCAATATTAAGTGGAGCAAGTTTTGCAGACCTAGCTTGTATATCAACAATAAATCCTTCTTTAAGCATGATATTTAGTACATCATTTCTTCTTTCGATTACTCTCTCTGGATACTTTCTTGGATTGTAGTAAGCAGGACTTCTAATAATGACTACAAGTGTTGCAGCTTCGTCAAGTGTCACATCTCGGATGTCTTTATTGAAATATTCAAATGCAGCTGATTGGATACCGTAAGCACCAGAACCCCAATATATAGAATTAATATAGTATTCCAAGATTTGATCTTTTGTGTACCTTCTTTCTAGTTCTGCTGCTACAACTGCTTCAGCAACCTTTCTCCTTACTGAAATTTCATCACCAACAAATGATTGTTTTGCAACTTGAGAGGTAATTGTAGATCCTCCTCTAGTAATTCCCCTAAGGTTGTCTAAAACTGCACTTAAGATAGCTACAAAGTCTACTCCTTCATGAAGGTAATAATTACTGTCCTCAGCTGCAAGAAGTGTATTTACTACAAAAGAAGGTATTTCAGTTAAAGGAATAGGGTCTCTATTTAATCCATCATGAAGTTCGTCTAAAATCTTGTTATCAGAGGTAATGATTGTAGAAGGTTCAGAAAGTGAGACAAAATTTAAAACCATTCCTTCAGCTCTTGGTAAAAATTTCTCTTCGAGAGAAGTTACAACTTCCATCCCTGATTTTATTGGCAAGAATGTAAAAAAACTTACCCACCCTGCAAGCAGTATGCTCGAGATAAGAATTATAAAACCTGCTACATACCTTGATCCATATCTAGTTTTAGATTCTAAATTATGTATTTGTGCCATATGAAAATGATAACCTCATTAATTACAAACAATTACTTTGTGTAAGTAAATTTCTGGTCTTATACATATTAATACTGTACAATTGTACCGATGGAATATTCACCTGGTTTAAGAGGAGTTGTAGCAGGAGAAACAGCAATTTCTACTGTAGGTAAAGAAGGTACTTCACTCAGATACAGAGGTTACGACGCAATTGAACTTACCAAAAACAACACATATGAAGATGTAGCATCACTTATTATTAAAGACTCCTTAGATGGTGATGAGTTTAAAGAAGCATTTTCAAAACACTACAATAACAAAGCTTTCGAAGATGAAACAGTTTCAAAAAATATAGAAAATTTAAAATCCCTGCATCCACAAAGCGACATGCACCCAATGGCATTGCTGAGAACTATAGTTTCTGGCGGACAAGAAATAGAATCTGATACGGAAATTGAATCAATAGCAAGAATTAGTGCAACTGTCTGTTTCGCAATTGCCTCTTATCATAAAGCTGATACCAACATTCTTTCAGATAAGTATTTAGTTGCAAGTTCACTTTTACCAAATGATGCGAATGATGAAATGCTTGAAGCATTAGACGATATGCTTATCCTTTATGCCGAGCACGGTTTTAATGCATCAACTTTCGCAACACGAGTTACCGCATCTACTAGAGCAGATTTAACTGGATCAATTGTTTCCGGTATAGCAGCTTTAAAAGGAGAATTACACGGTGGAGCAAATGAAAGAGCAGTTGAGTTAATCAACAGTTTTAATACAGTAGATGAAGCTGAAGAAGGAATTTACTCACTTCTTGATGAAAAGAAAAAAATTATGGGATTTGGACACGGAGTATACAAAGTTCAAGATCCAAGAAGTCCAGTTGTGAAAAACTGGGTAGAACAGTTAGTAGATAATGATTATTCTAAAAATAGATTTGAAATAGCAAAAAAGATTGATGAAATAATGGATGCTGAAAAAAATCTTTTCCCAAATGTTGATTTTTATGGAGGTTTGCTGTTATCGGAACTTGGTTTTGAGATTGATTTATTCACACCAATATTTGTTGCTGGCAGATCTGTAGGATGGGCTGCACATTATTTTGAACAAAGAGAGCAAGACATTTTGATTAGACCAGCTGCGAAGTATATTGGACCTTCTGAAAGATAATTTTTGAATTCAAACAATTTAGATCTTATAATTACTGAATATATTTCTAAGGATATAGAACAAGACGATAAACACTTTTTTTCTTCAAAATTAGCAATATTAGATACTATCGGATGCATAATCGAAGCTAGTAGTCATAAAGAAGTTGTCGAGTTTGCGTCAAAAAATAATATAAGCACTAATTTTCAAAATCCATTTAAAAATTTAAATTTTAATGAAAGTTATGAAAATATCTCCTGGTATCTTACTGTCTTGACTAGGTGGTTTGATTATAACGACACTTTCTTAGCAAAAGAGTGGGCACATCCATCAGATAATTTTGGGACAATTTACAGCTATTTTTACAAAAACAATAATTATAAATTCTATGATTTTGTTAACTCCCTTACAAAAGCATATGAGATACAAGGTTCATTATGTTTAGAAACCTCATTAAATAAGTTAGGTTATGATCATGTATTTTATGTAAAACTTGCCTCAGGTTCTGTTTTCTCTCATTTAGTAAATAATGGTGACAGGAGCGCCACCAGAAGGACAGTCAATAATATTCTTTTAGATGGTCCAAGCCTCAGAGCATATAGGCATTTTCCAAATGTTGGAAAAAGAAAAAGTTGGGCAGCAGCTGATGCCGCTAAACGAGGTATTGAGCTTGCAGCTATAAGTACCTATAAGGATGAAATTTATGAATCTGTCCAAAATGAAGATAAATGGGGATTTGAGTATAGTTTTTTAGATAATTCAAAATTAGAAATTGGAAAAGATCTAAATAATTGGGTTATTCAAAATATATTATTTAAAGTCTTATTTCCTGCAGAGTTCCATGGTCAGTCAGCTGTCGAAGCGGCAATTGAGCTAAGTGAGGAATTTAATAAAAATATAAATAAGGTTAAAAATATAAATATTTACACTCATGAACCTGCAATAAGGATAATATCCAACAAAGAGATTTTAAAAAATGCTTCTGATAGAGATCATAGCCTTGAATACATGGTTGCTGCGGCCCTTCTTTATGGAGAATTAAAATACGAAATGTATGAAGAGAATTATCCAGGATTCAAGAAAATTAATAATTTAAGAAAAAAAATATTTGTTACTGAAGAACCTCAATTTACCAAAGATTATTATGAATTTACAAAGAGACATATTTCTAACTCAATAGAAATTGTATTTGATGATAATTCACTTTCAAAAAAAGTAACTATAGAAAACCCTATAGGCCATCCATCAAGAAGAGAGGAAGCGGTTCCTTTATTGAAAGATAAATTTCTCAGAAATGTCATATCTGTATTTGAAGAAGAAAAAGCATTAGAAGTTTGGAATAAAATTATAAATTTAGAAAAAGATGATGATTTAAATATGTTTTTTAATATTCTTAATGAAGATGAATGAAATATTTCTATTAGTTGGAGGGGAGGCAACAAGACTTCAACCACTTTCCTCTGGAATCCCTAAGGCTTTACTCACCATTAAGGGGGAGAAGATAATCGATAAAATTATTAAACAATTTTCAAATTTAGAAAATTTTAATTTTAATTTAATTTGCTCAATCAAACATGAGGATTTATGGAGAGATTATAAAAATACTCATAATAACAATGTAAATCTACATTTTGAAAAAACTAAGTTAGATACAGCAGGATACATTGTCGAAAATTTGGATTCAATGCCAGATTCATTTTACTGTATGAATGGTGATCTGTTACTTGATGTAGATTTAAATAATTTTATTAGCGCTTCTATAAAATGCCCTAATTCTTTAATTGGATCATTTAGAGTGGAAGACCCAACAAGATTTGGAGTCTTGAAAATAAATGCTGAAAATAAAGTAGAACAATTCATAGAAAAACCTGAAGACAGTAGATATGGAAATAAAATAAGTTTGGGTTTATACCACTTGTATAAAAAAGATATTTTAGAGATAAATAAAAATCTTGAAATACCGTGTTCTTTTGAAAGACAGGTTTTTCCAGAACTATCTAAAGCAAATCTCTTAAGTACATACACAGTAAGTGGAGACATGTTGGATGTTGGAACATTGGAATCATACATCTCTGCACATGTAGCCAATGGAGAAGTAAATTGGATCTCACAAAATAATGTACAAATTAGCAAAAGTGCAACAATAATGAATAGTGTTATTCTGGATAACTGCTCTATTGAAGATAATGTAACGATTACAGATTCAATAATTAGTAGCCATTCAATTATCAAGAATGGTTCTACCATTAATAAAGAAATAATAAGGATAATTTAAAAAATGAAAATTTTAGTAACAGGAGGTGCTGGCTTCATTGGATCCCATCTTGTTGAAGAACTTTTAAGTAATGAAAATGAAATTTTAATCTTTGATAATTGCTTAACCGGAAAAAAAGAAAATTTAGATATTAAGGGTAATTTTAAATTTATAAATGATGACTTTGGTTCTGAAAATTCTTTAGAAGAAATTGAGAGATTTAATCCTGACATTTGTTTCCATTTAGCTGCTCAATCTTCAGTTGTTGTATCAGTTGAAAATCCAGCACTTGACTTTGAACATAATATTTTACAGCCGATTAAATTAATTCAAGTACTTTTAAAATCTAATTGTAAAAAATTTGTTTTTACATCATCTGGAGGAACTATTTTTGGTGAACCTACTACGATTCCCACAGCGGAGGAGGATTATGCAGATGAGCCAGAATCACCATATGGAGTTGCTAAAAAAAGATTAAATGAGTTAATAAAGATTATGACTAAAAGTGCAAATTTAAAATATTCAATTTTAAATTTATCTAATGTCTACGGTCCAAGGCAGGATCCATATGGGGAGGCAGGAGTAGTCGCGATATTTGCTAAAAAATATTTAAATAATGAAGAACCAACAGTATATGGTGACGGTGAGCAGACTAGAGATTATATATATGTAAAAGATGTTGTCAGCGCATTAATAAAAGCATCACTAATTGAGGAAAATCATTTTTTGAATATAGGTACCGGTGTAGAAACATCGGTAAATGATCTCGTAAATTCTATGAAAATACAGTTTAATTCACAAATAAACCCCATTTATAAGCCTGCAAGAGAAGGCGAATTAAAGCGAAGTGTACTGAATAATACAAAAGCAAAAGAAGATTTAGATTGGAAAGCAGAATATAGTTTAGATAGAGGTATGAAAGAAGTTTTTAACTGGCTTAGAACTTAAAGAAAAAAATCTTCATTGTCATCTCTTATCAGTTCTTTTGCATTTAGATTAGAGTTTTCATAAACAAAACCTCTGATAATTGCTATTGGTATATCAATAGTTTTCTTCATGACTAGTTCTGCAGAACTTGCTAGTTCATCAATAACTGCAATTTCTGTTGCATTAAGTTCATTATCAAAACTATCTAATTTTCCAATATAACTTTCAAAAGGATTAATACCTGATGAGCCAATAGCAAAATTAACTTGACCTTTTCTCCATGCTCGACCAAATGTATCAGAAATTATCACTGCTATAGGTAAATTTGACAGAGATTCGAATTTTTTTCTAAATTTATCTGCTGATTTATTAGGATCTTTCGGTAGCAATAAAGCTGTATTTTTTCTCACATTTGACTTATCAATTCCTGCATTAGCGCAGATGAATCCATGATTTGTCTTTGCAATAACTAAATCTCCTCTTTTTCTTATGATTTTTTTAGACTCACTTTGTAATAGTTCTTCAAAATTAAAATTTGAAAGATCTCTTTCCATTCCTTCACTTTTAGAGACAATTTTTTGAGTAACAACAAAAATATCATTTTTTTCAATACCTATTTCACTTTGTTTGATTACATCATATGTGATTTCAGCTAAATTATCATCATCTTTGATTTCTGGAATTCCTTGAACAGGTATAATTCTTACTTCATTCATTATCCAATATCCTATTAGCTAGACTTTTTGAATCATTTGAATTTTTAAAAATAATTTGTTCTTCATAGACATTCGAAGAGGCATCAGAATCTCCATGGTGAACAATAAATTTGTTTACTTGATTTTTATAATATTTTTTTAATCCTTGAATATCTGGTCTATATCCCATATCCAAAAAGTTTTGAACAGAAGGACCTTTAAGGGCCTTCTTACCTACAAAAGGACTGATAGCAATAACATTTTTATGATGTTGGATTGCTTGATTAATTTTATTTAAGGAGAGAATGGGGCCAATAGATAGAATTGGATTTGATGGGCCAATAATTAAAATATCACTTTGATTTATTATGTTTATCAATTCACTTGAGACCCGTGCTTTTCTAGAGCCTTCATAAGAAATATTCATTAATCTTGGTTTTGCTTTTTTTTCAACAAAATAATCTTGAAAATTTAATTTTTCTCCTTTTTTTGTGATAAGTTTCGTACTTACTTTATCGTCAGACATTGGAAGTATCTTGCATTTAATATTAAATTTATTTTTTATTATATCTGTAATTTCTGAGAGTTTTAAACCTTCGCTTATCATTTGGTTTCTAAACAAATTAAGAGCTAAATCTTTGTCACCTAACATAAAATTCAAATCATGAAATTTTTTTAACTCATTATGTACGGAGAATTTATCATTTGAAATACCCCAACCATATTTTCCTTCAACATTGGCCAGTGCATAGATTACAGAATCAATATCAGGTGAAAGAGCTACCCCATGTATATATTCATCATCACCTGTGTTAACAATTATTGATAAGTCAATATTTTTAATTTTGTGTAATCCTTTTGCAAATTTAGCACCTCCAACACCTCCACTTAAATAAACAATTTTTTTCATTTTTATGTACCTTAAATTATTGACCTTTCAACTAACATTTTAGTAATGATAGACAAAGATATTCTAGAGGGATTATCTGAACTTGATGAAGCAGATTTAAAGAGAATTAAGTTATTGGTAGATAATAAGCTAAATATACAATCTGATGTAAAAGTTTCATATAGGACAAAATCAATAAAATGTGGGAAAGAGTCGTGTAATTCCTGTCCTCATGGTCCATATTGGTATGCAGAGTGGACTGAGGATGGAAAAAGAAAAACAAAGTATTTAGGGAAAAATTTAACAGATGCTTAGTAAGAATAAAATCGATCTTTTAATTAAAGTTGCTTTAGGTACCTTGCTTATAATTTTTTTGCGAGTAGAGCTAGTCTTTTCTGATTTACTTCCAACTGGCGGCGATATGGGAGCACATATTGTACCAACCAAGTTTTTCGTTAGTGAATTATTTAACAACTTTAAATTGAGTGGATGGTCACAGGATTGGTTTGCTGGTTATCCAATTTATTACTTTTACTTTCCACTCCCTCCAATTATTACTAGCTTATTAAATTTTGTATTTCCATTTTCAATTTCTTTCAAAATTATGGTTTTGATTTCACAAGTTTTACTGGTCATTTCCATTGAAATGCTTATGCGAAAAAATATAAAACAATTTTCTTTTTATGGATTTGGAGTTGGGTTAATCTATTTACTTACTGAATCTTTTACAATTTTTGGTGGTAATTTAGCTTCGTCACTTGCAGGGCAGTATTCTTTTACCTACTCAATTGCTTTTGCAAATTTATCAATTTTTTATCTGTTAAAGTCAGAATATAAATATAAAACGGAAATGGCTTCCTTATTTATAGGTTTATCTGTCCTTTCTCATCTAATTCCCTTCATGATTTATTTACCGATTTTTGCTTTTTGTTTTCTAAAAAGCAATGTAAAAGTTTATAAAAAGATTTCTTCATTTTTGTTATTTTTGTTTATTTCTATAAGGTTTACTATTTCATTGTTTCTAAATCTAGAATTCACTACAAACATGACCTACACTCCTTACACTCAGGTTTCTGATTTAGTAAAATCTGATATACTTCCATTTGCTATTGGTGCAATTATTTATATTATTTTTAGTGGTAGCAAAGCTTCATTAAAAGTTATTTCTGGTTTTGAATTATATCTACTTTCTATCTCAATATATTTATTTTTTTATGGACCTGAAAGTGCTCTTTGGAATGGAAGAGTTGTTCCTTTTTTTAATCTTAGCATTGTAATTCTATTTTTTACTTTGCTACAAACTGACATTAAAAATTTAACAAAAAAAGTACAGGGAAAATATCCTTTGCTTATAGTTGTTTTATTTATTAATGGTTACTTTATGTATCTATATTATTCCAAATGGGGAAACACATATAGAACAACAACTATCAGTATTGTTTTGATTATTTTAATTATGACCTTTATTTCAATAAATTCTGACAATTTTTTAATATATACATCTCTGGTATCTCTTACCTTTGCAACTTTAAGCTACTTGCCTCACTGGTTAAATTGGAATTTTACAGGTTATGAAAGTAAAGACAACTGGTCAGACATCACAACTCTTTATGAGGGCTTAGAAGAACTTGATCCAGGTAGAGTTATGTGGGAACCAAATTCTGATTTAAACAAATATGGTACACCAATGGTCTTAATGACGATCCCAATGTTTACTGATCACCAAAGTGTCGAAGGTTTATATTTTGATTCAAGTATCACAACACCATTTCATTTTTTAACAGTTTCAGGACTCGCTGAAAGACCTTCTAATCCGGTTGGAGGATTAACTTATATTAATGGTGAATTTGATAAAGGCTTTAGATTAATGGAGGAATTGGGAGTGGATTATTTTATTGCATATACCTCGTCAATTAAAGATAAAGCCAACATGAATGAAAATTTTAATTTCTTATTTTCGAATGAAGTTTTTGATGTTTACTCAATAAACACAAAAAAAGTAGAGCTAGTTAAAGATGACTTATATTTATTTGAGAGTCCAGGTTTTTACGAACGCCTTAAAAGTGCCATTTTGAGGGAAAGCAGTGAACAGAATTTTTTTGATGCTGCTTACGAAAGTTTTAAAAATGAATCAAATTATAAAATAATTGAAAATTACGACAAAAGCTTTACAGATTCAAGTGATAAAAATTCTGAACTTTCAATTAGCGAATTAAATATAGGAAATAACTTAATAACCTTTAAGACGAATAAACCAAATCAACTTCATTTAATTAAAGTTTCATATTTTCCAAATTGGAAAATTACTAACGGCCATGGTCCTTATAGAATCTCTCCATCCTTTATGGCAGTTGTTCCAAATGATAATTTTGTTGAAATAAAATTTGAATCGACAAACATTGAAAAAGCTTTAAATTTCTTATCGTTTTTTTCACTTTGTGGGGGTTTACTAATAGCATATGCATATAAAAAAAGATTTAGTGATGTTAAATAAATTTAAATCCTTAAAAATATTTCAAAGTGATACTTCATTTATGCAGCTTTTGAGAACTTATATTGTAGGTGCTATAAATCTTATAATTGGTTTAACTCTGACATATATATTTCAATTTTGGATTCTAACTTTTATTGCATTTCCTCTTAGAACATACGTAACTAATGTATCTGGATTTCTAATCGGTGTAGTAATATCATATTTTCTATCTAGAAGAATAATTTTTAAATTTAGTTTTTTTGGAGGAAAACTTAAAGAGTTTTTGAATTTTTCTTACACCAACTTAATTAGTCTATTTGCTCCAAATATAATTTGGTTCATAATTAATTTTATAGATGATACTTTACAAAAAGATGAGGTTTGGTTTCTTGTAGTTACAGTTTTAATCAATGGAGCAATACTGCCCATAAAGTATTTGATTTATAAATTTTTTGTTTTTAAAGATTCTCTATAAAAAATAATTCTTAATTTAATCAAGCTTTTTATTGTTCTTGGTATTCTTTTATAAATTAAGGAAACACTAGGTCTTATCTCATTTACTTTTGCAGGTATCTCTTTTATTTTTCCATCATTTTTTTCTATTCTGATCAATAATTCAGTATCAAAAATATCCTGTGTTGAAATAACTTGTGGTAAAAACTTTTCAATCTCTGTTTTTTTGACTGCTTTCATTCCGTGAGTATCGCTTAGTTTTGTTCCAAATAATATTTTAAGAAGATTAACAAAAAAATTCGTAGCTAACTTTCTAACGAATCTTCGCCCATCCTCAGAAGACCCTAGTCTTTTTGATGCAGTTATTGAAGAATATTGATCATCAAGCACTAAAGCTTCATGTAAAAAAGATTCAGAATAATAATCAATATCGAATGATATGACCAAATCATTTTTTGCTAATTCAAATCCTGCTTTTAATGCATTTCCGTAATTTGGTTTTGAATTTGAGATAATTTTTATTTCTGGATATTTTTTAATCAGTTCTTGAGCAATTGTTTTTGTGCTGTCAGTAGATCCATTTTCAGAAAATATAATCTCAAAATTTAGACCTGTTCTTTCACACATTGCATAAATTGCGTTGGTAGATTCTTCAATTATTTCTTCTTCGTTATAAATAGGAATTACAATTGAAAAATTCTTATAGTTAAAGTTTGATTCCATCAAGAGTACAATAATTGGGTAATGACTAATAATCTAGATGTAATTTTTAAATCCTATGATATTAGAGGAGTCTTTGGGGAATCATTGACTTTAGAGGATGCTTATAAAATCGGTTATTCTTTTTCACAATTTGTTGAATCTGAAACAGTATTAATTGGCCATGATGGACGCATTTCTAATATGAAAATGTTAGATGCAGTTTCATCTGGCATAAAAAACAATGGTAAGTCAATACTGTATGTAGGCCTTGTCCCAACTGACGTTGTTTATTCTTTATCAGGACTACTTAAGTTGCCAGGAGTCATTATTACAGCATCACACAATCCCAAAGAATATAATGGACTAAAGCTTTGTAATTCTGGTGCTGTTCCGATTGGAGAGCAGTCAGGCCTATTAGATATAAAAAATAATATAAAAAATATTGACTTTGGTGAAATAAATAGTTTTCAAATAGAAAAAAATAATGAATTAGATTTATATTTTCAACATATTCAAAACCTTGTAAGCCCTGCAAAAATTAATGACAAAATCAAATTCGGAGTTGATGGTGGTAATGGAGCAATAGGATCAATATTTGATGAACTTGCAAAAATTTATAATTTTAATTGTGACGAACTTTATATGGATGTGGATGGAAATTTCCCAAATCATCCAGCTGACCCTTCAAATAAGGAAAATTTACAAGAGATTATAAAACTTGTTGAAGACAATAATTTAGATTTTGGAGTAGCTTTTGACGGTGACGCCGATAGAGCAGTATTTATTGATGATGTCGGTAAAGTAGTTTCGGGAAGTATGATGACAGTTCTTATTGCCGATTATTTATCTGAAACAAACGATAACCTAAAAGTTGTATATAACGTAAATGTTTCACCTCATGCTTTGTCTATACTCGAGTCAAAAGAGATATCGCTTTACAGGTGTAAAGTTGGCCATTCAAATATAAAAGCGATGATGAAAGAACTTGATGCAGATTTTGGCGGTGAGCACAGCGCACACTTTTACTATAAAGATAATTATTTTGCAGATTCGGCAATACTAACTCTTCTGATGTTGATGAGTATTGTTTCTGAGCGTGCCGAAAAAGTAAGTAGTATGATTGATAAATATAATTTCCCTCCATCCTCTGGAGAAATTAATTTCACGGTAGATGATGTGGATAATTCTTTGGAAAAAATTAAATCAGTTTTTACTGGTAATTTTGATGAACTAGACGGATTATCTTATTTTGATGAAAACTTTTGGTTCAATGTTCGAGGCTCAAATACTGAACCTAAATTAAGAGTAAATATAGAAGCATCTTCTCAAAAAATACTAGACGAAGTTTTAGAGAAAATATCAACTAATATATAGGTAATAATGATTGAGCATGTACTTGATTTAGGTAATCAATTAAAAAAAGATTTAGAAACTTCAAATGATTTTGTGGTTGACTCATATGAAGATTTATTAATAATTGGCATGGGTGGTTCAGGAGTAGCAGGGGACGTTTTAAAGCTTGTTTTGAATGAAACTTCACAGATAAATGTTGAAGTTAGAAAAGCTTATGGGATTCCAAAGGCTATTGCAGAAAGAAGACCGAAGTGTTTATTTATTTCTTATTCAGGAAATACAGAAGAGACTCTCGAAGCTGTAAATGATGCAATTAAATATAATTTAGATTGGTCGGTAATCTCAAGTGGAGGCCAATTGTTAGAACTTGCATCAGTGAATAAGAAACCGTATGTTAAAGTTCCAACAGGACTCCAACCCAGAGCTGCATTCGGAATAATGACAAAAGCTGTAATGCATTTTGTTTCTTTGGATACTGGTAGTGAGTATTTAAAACTATGTAATCAAGCAGGTGATTATTTAAATGAGGCTTTAGGAAACCAAACAGAAAACGAATTATTATCACACGCTTTAAAAATTTCTAAAGAAATCAGCACTAAGACGTCTGTAATTTATGGAGGAACTCCATTAACTTATTTAATTGCCCAACGGTGGAAAACACAAATTAATAAGAATGCAAAATCTAAAGCTTTTGTTGGTTATATGCCTGAGATTCATCATAATGAGATACTTTCTTGGGAAGCAAACAAACAAGACTCAAAAAATAATTATCATTTATTATTCTTGAGATCCCCAAATGAAAATTCTCAAATTAGTAAGAGATTTGAATTAACAAAAAAAATAATCGGTGATAAGGTTGAAATTTCTGAAATAGAGAATATCTCTTCAGAGAATATAATTAGTAATTTATTTCATCTAACATTATTAGGTGATTTAGTAAGTGTTTATATGGCTGAAAATTTAAATATTGATCCCTATGACATAACTGCAATTGAAGAATTAAAAAAATTACTGAAGGAGTAAATCAATTATGTCTACTATTAAAGATTCTAAATTATCTATTGTTGGTAAAGATGAGGTCAATTGGGCACAAAGACAAATGCAAGTATTAGAAGATATAAAGCTTGATTTTGAAAAAAGAAAACCTTTGGAAGGATTGAACATTGGTGCATGCATGCATGTCACTAAAGAAACTGCAAATTTAATGCTTACTTTACAATCAGCAGGGGCAAATGTTGCTTTATGTGCCTCTAATCCACTTTCAACAAAAGATTCTGTTGCAGCTTATCTTGCAGAAAGCGATATTCAGGTTCATGCAATTCATGGTGTAAGTAATGATGATTTCTTTAAGCATCTGAATTCTGTATTAGATACTAAACCAGATATAACAATGGATGATGGAGCGGATTTAGTTTCCCTACTACATACAGATAGAGCAGATCTACCTGTCATGGGCTCTATGGAGGAAACTACAACAGGAGTAATAAGACTTAAATCAATGGAAAAAAATAACAAGCTAAGGTTTCCGGTTGTTGCTGTAAATGATTCGGACACTAAGCACCTTTTTGATAACAGATTTGGTACTGGCCAAAGTGCTATGGACGGAGTTGTTAGAGCTACAGATTTACTTATCGCAGGTTTAAATGTTGTTGTCATTGGATTTGGTGATTGTGGAAAAGGAGTTGCCGAGAGAGCTTATGGAATGGGAGCTAAAGTAACAGTTGTTGAACCAAATTCAGTAAGAGCTTTAGAGGCTTTAATGCATGGTTATGAAGTAAAATCTAGCATCAATGCTGCGAAGATTGCAGATGTCATTATCTCTGTAACTGGCAATATGCATGCTCTAGATAAGCAACATTTTGATGTCATGAAAGACGGAGTAGCTTTGGCAAACGCAGGTCATTTTGATGTAGAGATAAATCTTGGAGCACTTAAAGAGCACAGTTCTAGTATTGATAGAGTAAGAGAACATGTTGATAGCTATAAATACAATGGTAAAGAAATTCTTATACTTGCAGAGGGAAGATTAGTAAATTTAGCTGCAGCAACAGGACATCCAGCATCTGTTATGGATATGTCTTTTGCAAACCAAGCTCTAGCAGCTGAATGGATAAAAGATAATTACAAAAATTTAGAGTCAAAAGTTTACACACTACCTAAAGAAGTAGATTTGAAGATAGCTGCAACTAAATTGGGACTCATGGGTGGAGAGTTAGAGATCCTTACTGAGGAACAAATTGAATATCTTGACTCATGGGAGCATGGCACTAGCTAAATTTGAGTATATTTAAAAAAGTCTTATCTGTTGGAAGTGGGAAACTTGCTTCGGAACTTAACACTATTGTTGATGAGATAAATGATAAAGAGCAAGAATTTGAAAAACTCTCTGACGAAGAAATTAAAACAAATTTTCAAAACTTATCAAATCAACTAACAGATAGCCCGTTAAGTATTGAAGTTGAAGCATTTGCATACATTAGAGAAGCAGCGAAAAGAACAATAGGCCAAAGACATTACGATGTACAAATTTTCGGTGGACTTGTTTTACTAAGAAATAAAATTACAGAAATGAAAACAGGAGAAGGTAAGACTCTTGTTTCAACCTTGCCAATTTCATTAATGGCCTTGTTTAAAAAGGGTGTTCATGTTGTGACTGTAAATGAATACCTAGCAAAAAGAGACGCAGAATGGATGAGTCCAATCTATAATTTTTTGGGGTTGGAAGTGGGTTTAATACATTCAAACCAAGCACCACTAGACAAGGCTGAAGCTTACAAAAAAAACATTACTTATGGAACAAATAATGAATTCGGTTTTGACTATTTAAGAGACAACATGGCAGTGTCAAGTGAGCAGCTTGTACAAGGCGAATTATTTTACAGTGTGATTGATGAAGTTGATTCGATATTAGTTGACGAAGCA
>VMHT01077148.1_pt1 | contig 18252 bp, 21 predicted proteins | sample 4693611 | NCBI WGS metagenome assembly VMHT01 (sample SAMN12280063, study PRJNA550983) | marine metagenome | isolation source: seawater sampled from same location over 5 years 0.02-0.2 micron viral filtrate | place: USA: collected off the coast of southern California halfway between the port... ...
TCTTGATGGCCTCCTTGAAGAAGAAGGGCGGGTTACCGCAGCGGATACGCTCGTTGGTCAAATCAGCGAGGGAGAACAGCTTAGAATGGATCACAACCACGATCTTGTTACTGGCTTTTCTGAGTTCCTGTGCGCTATGGGTGCTCAATATATTAAAGCCTTTATGAAGGGTTCTGGGCAGATTCTGGATGGTGCTAGGCAGGTAACGATGGATGAGCTTTGGTCAGTTCATAGTTATGCGGGTGACTACAACCCGATTCACGATCATGGCACCCAAACGATCATGGGCATAAGCTGCACGACTTGGACTAAAGTGCCACCGCAGATCATACAGGGGCCAAGGCCCGGATCTGAAGAATACGGGCTGTATAATGCCTCTGGTGAGTCTGATGGGTGCTTGTGCTTTAACTACGGACAGAGCAGTACATGGGATAGAGAGCGGCTGAAGCCTACTCAGAATGTCGTAGTGAGGCCGCAGGTGGGACGTTTATATATGTTTCCATCGTGGATGCAACACATGGTCTACCCCTTTAGAGGCGAAGGTGAACGCCGCACTGTAGCGGCTAATTTGAATTGCTTCCCACAGGAGTTAACAGCATGAGTTTAATTGAAATAGTAACTACGCTGACTACGCTGTCAGTAATCGCATCTGCCGTGTGTGCCGCAACACCGACGCCGAAAGATGACGCATTTATGGCAAAGTACATCTACCCTGTGATTGAAGCATTGGCTTTGAACATTGGTAAAGCAAAAGAGTAACCATGAGCTATCTGATGATGGCAGAGGAATGGGACTTGGATAAAGGCGACAAAGCACTGCAGGAAATCAACACCCATGAGCGTGAGTGTGCGTTGCGCTATGAGCGTATTGAAGAGCGTCTTAAGGATGGCTCTAAGCGTTTTGACAGGCTGGATGAAAAGATTGACCGCTTTGGCAATAGGCTGTGGTGGATCATTGGATTAATCGTTGTGAGCATCTTGGTGCCACAGTTTTTAGGAGGTTGATATGAGTGATGGAACAATCAAAATCCCGACATGGGCGTTGCCTATTGGCGCTGCTGCACTGTCCGGTGCGATGGTCTGGGGTGCTAGTCAAGCACAAGCACAGGCCACACAAGAAGAAGTAGACCGCATAGAGGCTGCTGTCGTTGATGTGGTCGAGGAACAACAAGCAACGGGAAAGTTAGCAGCAGTAAATGCGAGCAAAATCGAGGCTATCGTCGATTCATTAGCGGAGCAGTCGGAAACAGCGAAGGCGTCGGACGCGAAGCTACAGCAACTGATCGAGATAATGCTGAAGCAGAACTAGAGTATGACCCAGCCAATCCGAATCTATTTTGTGATTTAAGGGAATGGCGCATGTTAGAACTAGTCAACCCGCCTCAGTATCGCCACTGTATTGCTATGGAGTGGATGCGCTATAACCACCGTCAGTGCGAATATGGCGCTCAGATTTATGTGCAAAACACCATGTCTCGCGTGCTGGGCACTGCTCACCAAATTGATGTAGAACTACTGTCTTGGGATCTTGTTAAACCTGCGGCTGTAAGAACCCAAGCTGTGAAGAAAAAGCGGAGGCTGTAATGGAGATAGCACCGTTTCCAAATAGCGTTAACGTGCCCTATCGCGGTATCGACCAGTTGCGCGACGCTTACCGCATTGATCAAATATCTCGCAACACGACCAAAGAGATAGCAGCGATAACTCGTTACAGCGAACTTGTGTATGAGTATCGTAGCGGCGAGATACATACCTCAACGCTCAAAGTCACGCGACAAGATTATTTGGATCTTGAAGTATGAGCATGATGATTTTTGTTTTGATTATTCTTGAGCGGGGCGAACCCACCGGACAAGAGTTTTATTTTCAAGAGTTGACAAGCTGTCTTGAGTACAGTAACGCGCTCAATGCACAGTCTGTTGGTAGCATCAACCAACTTCTTAGTAACAACCGATACTTTTCAACCTATTGTGCAGTACGAGAGATACCTACGGCAGACGCTGGTAATAAGATACTGTTTCGTGATCCTAAAAAGGCAGCGTCCGAATGAAAGCTAAAATGGTAATGATCTTGGTTGTGGGGCTAATCTTCCTGCTTGCGACCATAGTTATTGGCGATTTTTACATAGCCATAACCGAAAGCCGCCCACCCGACGAGTCTGTAATTAGGTTGCTAGAACACGCCATCATTGGCATCGTAAGTCTTTGTGCTGGATATATCGCAGGTAAAGACAATGAGTCCTAAGAAGTTAGAACCTAAATCGCGCTATGCCCAGTACGACCTTGATGGGGATGGGACAGTAAGCGATGAAGAACTTGCAAGAAATCAAGAGCTTGTTGAGATCGAACTGCGTGAAGAGAAAGCAGATAGTCAACGAAGAATGGCTTGGGTTAGTCTTAGTAGTATGGTGGTTTTCGCTTTACTACCACTTCTGCCCTTCATACCTGAGTCTCGTTTGTCCACTTTGGCTTCACTAAGTGATATGTTATTTCTTAGTCAGGCAAGCATAGTAGGTCTATACTTTGGTGCTACAGCGTACATGGCAAAACGATGAGCATACTCGCATCACTAATAGGGCCAGCTACCTCTTTGCTCGACAAGGTTATTGAAGACAAAGACGAAAAGAATCGAATCGCTTTTGAGTTGAGCACGCTTGCAGAGCGCCATGCCGCTGAACTTGCCAAGGGACAGATGGAGATCAACAAGGTCGAGGCTGCTCACAAGTCGTTGTTTGTGGCTGGATGGAGGCCAAGCATCGGTTGGTGCTGTAGTCTGGGGCTTCTGTACCATGTATTAATTGCACCCATCGCAGGCATTTGGGTAGAAGTTCCAGAAATAGATCCGTCGTTGTTAATGACTACTATGACCGGGATGCTCGGCCTCGGCGCTATGAGATCCTACGAAAAAACTAGGGGAGTTAGCAGAGAAAAGTAATGACTGATTTAATTGAAATGCTAAAACGCCACGAAGGTGTTCGCTCTAAAGTTTATATGTGCTCTGCTGGCTATGAAACTATAGGCGTTGGTCGCAACATCGCTGAGTCTGGTCTTGGGTTGTCTGATGACGAAATAGATTATCTTCTGAACAACGACATAGAGCGTGTCCGACAAGAGCTAACTGACACATACTTCTGGTTCCCTGCTCTTAACGAAGTGCGTCAAGATGCGATGATAGATATTAGTTTTAATCTAGGTCAGACAAGACTGCGTGGATTTATTAAAGCGATTGAAGCTATGTCTCGTGAGCAGTTTGATATCGCAGCCGATGAATTTATGGATAGTCGCTGGAGTCAACAAGTAGGCAATCGTGCAGTAGAAGTGACTGAGATGATTCGCACAGGAGAGTATCAGTAATGCCTCTTCAAAAATATATATTTAATCCTGGGATCAACAAAGAAGGAACAGATTACTCTGCTGAAGGAGGGTGGTTTGATTCTAATTTAGTTCGTTTTCGCAAAGGATTGCCAGAAAAAATAGGCGGGTGGCAAAAATATATTGAAACTTCTTATGAAGGAACAGGTAGGAAGTTACACGGCTGGGTAGATTTAGACGGTACGAAACTTCTAGGGCTTGGCACACGGTTTAAACTGTATATCCAAGAAGGCACTAGCTACAACGATATTACCCCGATTCGTGCAACCACTTCAGCGGGGGATGTTACATTTAGTGCGACTGATGGTTCAAGCACTCTTACCGTTACAGATTCTGGACACGGAGCGGTAGAAGGGGATTTTGTTACTTTTTCTGGGGCAGCAAGTCTCGGTGGTAATGTTACGGCTGCAGTGTTAAATCAAGAATATCAAGTTGTATCTGTTCCTACAGCTAATACTTTTACGATAGTTGCAAAAGATACTGACGGAGCTACGGTTACTGCTAATAGTAGCGACAGCGGTAACGGTGGGGGTAGTGTTGTAGGTGCTTATCAAATTAATTCTGGTCTTGATGTTTTTGTAGACGGTACAGGTTGGGGTGTGGGTGCTTGGTCTTCAGGCACTTGGGGGTCTACAACTTCATTAGGAGACGCTAACCAGTTACGTCTATGGTCGATGGATAACTTTGGCGAAGATTTAATTTCTAATCCTCGCGCAGGAAGTATTTATTACTGGGATAAAACTAACGGGTTAAATACACGAGCTGTTGCTTTATCTTCTTTAGCAGGGGCTAATAAAGCTCCGACTAAAGGATTACAAGTTTTAGTATCAGACGTTGATAGACACGTTATTGTTTTAGGTGCAGACCCAATAAGTGGAGGCTCACGAAGCGGAACTATTGACCCGTTACTGGTTGCGTTTTCTGATCAAGAAAATGCTGCTGAATGGGAACCTTTAGCTACTAATACTGCAGGGTCATTACGTTGTTCCGCTGGTTCAGAAATAATCGGGGGATTACGCGCTCGTCAAGAAACTTTAATCTGGACTGACGTTGCGTTGTACAGTTTACAATTTATTGGGCCACCAAATACTTTCGGTTTAGTTTTACTGAACGAAGGGGTTAGTCTTATTGGCCCGAATGCTGCCGTAAATACTCCTAATGGTATTTTCTGGATGGATAAAAAAGGTTTTTATCTGTACAACGGTTCAGTGCAACCCCTTCCGTGTACTGTTCAAGCTTTTGTTTTTGATAATCTTAACGAAAAACAAGCGTTCCAAGTATTTGGGTTTGTTAATAAACAATTCGATGAAGTAGGTTGGTTTTATTGTTCAGGCGAAAACACTGTTATTGATAAGTATGTAGCTTATAACTATGTCGAAAACTCTTGGACTATCGGGGAACTTTCGAGAACAGCTTGGTTGGATGAAGGATTAGTTTCTTTCCCTAGAGCAGCAGGAAAAAGTAGCGATACTCCGTATCTGTATTCTCATGAAACAGGATTCGATGATGACGGTTCTCCGATGAACAACGTTTTTATTGAAAGTGCTGACTTCGATATTGGGGATGGACAGGAGTTTCAGTTTATTAGACGGTTTATCCCTGATATTAAATTTACTGGTAATTCTTCTGGGACACAGAAGATAAATTTAGTTTTAAAAGCTCGTAATTTTCCAGGACAAACACTAACTACTGATCAGACTAGTTCGTTTACTGCTACGACTACTAAAGTAGATACGAGAGCGAGAGGGCGACAAGCAGCGGTACGGTTTGAATCTGATGACGATGCAGAAACTGTAGATAGGTTAGGAGTTGGTTTTAGGATTGGCGCAACAAGGCTAGATGTTCAACCTAACGGTAGACGTTAATGGGAAGAATACTTCCAGGAAGATTACCTCAAGCGGCGGCAGCTACAGTAGAAGCGCCTACGTTTAACAGAGCTATGCGTCTGTTAGAGCTGAACGTTGGTAATTTTGACCCTGATCGTACTCCTCAGTACACTTCAACTAACCGTGATACATTGTTTTTCGAAAAAGGCGATGTTATTTGGAATACTACAGAGAACGTTCTTCAAGTATATTTGGGGAATTCTTGGCAGAATATTTCAACGCCAAGCACCTCTGGGGTTAGCGCAACAGGGAGTATCGGGACAGTTAGTGTTGCTACCAACGGTAACGTTGTAGTGTCGTTATGAAGAAGACTAAGAAACAACCTAAAGTTCCTGCAAAGTATTTAGCTGGTCTTTCTACAAAAGAAAAAGCAAAACGTAAGAAAGAAATAGCTAAAAACAAAAAGAAGTCTCTAAGTGATCCTTCTGCTTATAAATTTTCTACAGATAAGAAAAAAGGTAAGCGTAGGAAAACAGTTGAGTCTAAATATACACGGCGCTTTAGAGAGAGGTTTGGTACAAAATCATGAGTCTTTCAGCTAAAACTAAAAAGGCTTTGTCTAACAAAGCTGAAGCTGCTCGTAAAAAAGGTAAAAAAGTTACTGCTGGGCAACTCGGTCGTGTTTACAAACGAGGGTTAGCTGCCTATAAAACAGGGCATCGTCCTGGAACTTCTCAACATCAGTGGGCAATGGCTCGTGTTAATTCTGTGCTTACTGGCGGTAAAGCAGCTACAGTTGACAAAGACATAATGAAAGGCGGGAAAGCTAAAAAGAAACCTGCCAAGAAGAAAAGTTCATGACTAGACTATTCGACGACGAACAGACTATTTCTTTAATTCGTTCTATGGCGAACCCTGAATCTAATGCTCGTAAGATGGCAGAGCAAAATCAAGAGATTGGTGTTCCGTCTGATATTACTAACGATATTCTTAATAAATACGCTACATACGGTGCTAATACAGGCATCGGCAACCTTGGGGGAAGCCGACTAGTAGAAGCGATAAATGATCAATACCGTAAAGAAATAGATGAGCCTTTACAACAACAAGAACAAATAACAAAAGCGCAAGCAGGAGTAGCCACCGCTAGTATTCCTCCGATTGACCTCACAGCACTTTTAGAAGGTTTACAAGCTGACGCTGCTTCTGAGGCAATAGCTTCTTATAACTCCCCCGTTACGATAGAAGCTACACCGCCGACTGTTGATTCTTCTGTAACTCCTGAGGTTGCTGCTCCTAGTTTAGAAGATGCACAAGTCGAAACTAAAATAGAAGCACTTGAGCGATTTATAGAAGAAAATCCTGTGATCGCTAGACAACTAGGTCAAAGTGCAGGAACGCTTGCAAGCGTTTTAGCAAAACAAGCAATAGGCGAAGACGAAACAGAAAGAGTAGTTTCAGCTCCTAGACCTCGTTTCCAACCTTCGCGAGTCTCAACTCCTCGTATCGGTATGTCGGGGGGAGGAAAGCCGCCTGAAGGCTCTGTATTAGGCCGTAAACTCTTTTTAGAAGGCGGCGAGGTAGACGGTCCAGGAGGCCCAAAAGAAGATCTCGTACCTATCTGGGCGAGCGATAAAGAATACGTTATGTCGCACAAAGCGGTAAAACGAATGGGTGACGGTGATTTCGATAAAGGCATCGCAGCTCTTGATAAAATTAATTTTGGTAAATAACCATGGCTAACGAAACTGCATATAGTTATCAGGCTCCCGATCAACTTGTTTATAATTTATTAACAGGGGGAGGAGACCGTTTAGGGTTACTACCAACTGTTGAAGATTATTATCGTAGTCAAATTCAACAACTTGGCGGTGCAGATACTTCTCCGTTTACTTATACAGGTGAACGGATTGCAGGGTTTTCTCCTAGAGAAGAACTCGCTATGCAACTCGCTGACCAAGGTATCGGGTCATACGCTCCTTACTTAGCCCGTAGTGCAGGATTAACTGAAGAATCCCTAGCTACTTTAGCAGGGGGAACTTCAGAAGCAAAATCCCAGCTACTCCGTGCGTTACAACAAGGCGAAGACTATACAAAATTAGGTATCGGTCAAGGGTCTGAGTTTCTTGGCGAAGGTGTTGATAAAGCTAGTGAAGCTGAACAAGGTCTCCTTAATGCTTTAGCTGGGGTTCGTGGTCGTGGTGAAGCAGGATATCAATCAGGGCTTGCGAATATTTTACAAGGCACTCAAGAGGCTCGTACTGGTTTAGATCAAGCCTCACCGTTTTTTACCCAAGCTCGCGCTGAAGGATTAGCAGGAACAACAGAAGCTCTTACAGGGGTTCGTGCAGGGAGAGAATCTGAATTATCTTCTGCAGCTCAAGCAGAAGCTGCTGCTCGTCGCGCTACAGATATCCAAGATCCTTATTTACAAGAAGCGTTAGGACAAGTGCGCTCAAGCACCGCAGGATTCGACACTGCTGATATTGATCGTTTTCAAAATCCATTCGAAGAAGCCGTTGTACAACAAACAATTAAAGATTTAGAAAAAGCATCTAGACAAAGAGATATTGCTAGTGACGCAGCTGAAGTTACATCAGGCGCTTTTGGGGGATCTCGTTCTCGTTTAGGTGCTCAAGAAAGACAAATAGCTGAAACTCGTGGATTAGCTGAAGCTTTAGCAGGTATTCGTGGACAAGGGTTTACGTCAGCTAGAGATGCTTCCATGGGGGAGTTTGCTCGTCAACGTGGGGCTGAAGCTGGGGCAGGATCACAGATTGCAGGTCTTGGAGCACAAGCTGGTTCAGCACAAGCAGGATTAGCTCAAACTTTAGCTGGGTTAGGCGCTCAACGAGGTGCCGCTCAACGAGGTGCCGCTAGTGAAATCGCTGGGTTAGGTGCTCAACGATCAGGATTTGAAACAGGCGCAGGAACTGCGTTATCTAATCTTGCGCAACAACGATTTAATATCGGTACAGGAGCTGGGTCTCAACAAGCAGGATTAGCTGGTCAATCTGCAGCCCAACAATTAGGGGCAGCTCAAGCGGGACAAGCAGCTAAACAAGCTACTGCTGCAACGTTAGGTCAAGCTGGTCAACAAATTTACGGTATGGGAACTGGGGCTGGTCAGCAACTTTACGGTATGGGGACTGGGGCAGGACAACAGTTGAGTGGGTTAGCTGGTCAATTAGCAGGAGGCCAACAACAAGGCGCTCAAGCGATGGCAACGCAAGCCCAGTTACAACCACAATTACAAGCAGGAGACGTAGGTTCTCTAATGCAAACAGGCGCGATGAACCGTGCTAGAAACCAAGCACAGATGGATTTAAATTACCAGAACTTCGTAGGTCAATACAATTTACCAAATCAGTTACTTTCTGGTTACGCAAACTTCTTGACTGGTGCTGGCCCCTTAGCAGGTGGAACAGGATATTCTGGTACTGCTCAACAAACACCTTTCGGAGGCGGGGCATATACGAATTATGGTCCAGGATATAAAGAAGGTGGACAACCGATTCCTGAAGGAAATAAAGGATTAGCTGCACTAGCTAAAAAAGCCCCAGAGGTTGTTCGGAAGATGGGCTTTACCCCTGTTAAAAAGAATATGGGTGGGGGATTGTCAGGTCGTTTCCCAAGGGCTTCTCGTAAGTTAGGAGCATAACATGGCTAAGAACTTCGGATTTAATATCGGTGGTGGAGGAATCGCGGATCTAGTTGCTGCGCCTAAAGTTAATCCTATTCGTTCAGGACAGTTTGCACCTACCCCGCAACTTCGTAGAGACACTAAAGAACCGAAAAAACAAATAACAGGTGCGCTGCTAGGGGCTGCTTCTCCGTTTCTTGCTGAAGCAGGGGTAGCTGCTTTAGGGAAAATTCCTGGGTTAGAGGGTCTTTTATTCGATAAATCTCAACAAGGTTTTGATCCAGCAAGTTTAGGAATAAACACAGGGAAACCCGTTATACGAGACGGAACTAGTTTAGCTGTAGACCCTGTTGCACAAGAGCGTCGCAGATTAAGAGAGGCAGTAGACGCAGCTTTACCAATTTCATCTAGTATGCTGCCTAAGAAAAAGACTTTACTAGGTAGCGGATTATCTCAACTCCTTTCATATGCTCCTGGATTAGCATTAGGTGATGAAGACGATGGTTCTGCAGCTGCATTTATTTCAGCTGCTCAAGCTAGTAAAAAATTATCTTCAGCGTTAGATCAAACTAAATTAGATAATTATCTAAAACGTCAAACAGCTAGAGGAACTGCTCTTTCTAAAGATATTGATTTAGACAGATTGATTACATATGGGGCTTATTTGGACTCAGAAACTAACGAAGTTGTACCTTTAAAAAGAGATGTTCTAGTAAGTAAAGATGGTGCTCAAAGGTATGTAGTTAGTCAACAAGATCCGAAAATTGATAAGTATGTTGATGAGGATGGTAAAACCACAGTTATTCCTGCAGGGCAAGCGTACATTAACCGTAATTTATCTTTAGATGATGCGGATATCCCTGCGGCTCAAAAAGTTAATTTTATAAACACGAATGATCGATCTGAACGGGCGATAGGAACTTTCTATCCTGCTGTAATGAAACCTGACGGTACTCGTGCTCCTTTATTTGTTATCGAAGATCCAGAAGGCGGCCCAGCAAGAGTTTTAGAAGATTGGAAAACTTTAGGTAAAAACTGGATATTAGATAGTCCTGGAATAGAGAAAGACCCGTCTCTAGGAAAAGGTAAAAGCGAAGTATCTGATTTATTTAAAGACCTAGATCTATCTTACGGTGCTTTAAACAGCACGTTAAATTCAGCGAATGTTGTTTTACAACTTGCTCAAGACGCAGTAGAGCAGGGAGATTCTTTACAAGCATTTACTAAAACTGGTGTGTTTTTAAATAAATTATCGTCAAGTTTAAATTTAGAACTAGATTCGTTTAATCGTTTTTTAACTGACACAGTAGGAACTTCTTCTAATGAAATTATTAGAGGAAGATTAGCTCCTAAAGCCTCTGGAAATGTTATGGCTGTTTTTGCTGCTGCTAATAATCATGCTAGAGCATATGCAAATTACGATCCCAATGTTGGCCCTACAGCTGAAATGGAAAACGCAGATAATAAATTAATTTCTGCTTTAAATCGTTTAGAACAATCTACGGCTGGGCAAGTCCCTAATTTCTCTTTCGGAAATAGAGAGAAGATTACAAATAACGTTGTTCAAAGAGGACGATTAATAGCTGCTCAGATTAGATTGGCTTATTCAGCAGCAGCATCAGAAGGTCAAACAGGTCGAACCTTGTCAGATAAAGACGTTGCTAATTTCTTAGAACAAGTTGGTTACGAATCAAATAATCCTAAAGACGTTGGCACACGAACTGCAGAATTTGTAGCCACGTCAATTAGAAATCTAGATGATCGTAGTGCTACATTTGCAGATTTAAAACGTTTATCTAAGTCTACCGATCCTGCAGATCAAACTGAATTGAATCAAAGAATTTCAGATTTAGTAAGAATTAGTCCTGATAAATTAAACGAACTTACAAAAAGAAACCCAGACGGTTCGTATGTTCTTAGTGATGAAGAAGCTCAAAAGTTACAATCAGAAATAAAAACAGACATAAGTAGGTTGTCCACTTTAGCTACTCCTTACTTTTTGTACGATCCTAAAAGTCGAAGATTTATTTACAAATCTTATGAAAAAAGTTTTAGAGATAGAGCAATAAGCGATCCAATTATCAATAACTTTATGAAAGACGGTGGTTATTTCGATACGTTTGATATTGATAAAAACACGTTTATATACGATTTCGTAGGTTCTGGAAAACGTGCTCAAGCTCCTACAAACACTGCTACAGGTGGAGCTAATCTTGATGCACTAAGAAAGAAAATAAAATGACACAAGCTATACAGTTCGATAATGTATCAGAGAAGATAGTTTCTCCCACAACGTTATTTTATGGTAACGACTCTTTTGAAAAATTTAAAAAAGATAGAGAGGCTTATCTTAGAGGGCAAGCTATAGCTAAAAAAGATGCTCGAAACGACGAGACTTATAATTTTTTAGATATTATCGAAACTGCTCCTTATGAAACAGATGTAGCTTTTGAACCAACAGGTAAAGACGGAGAGTCTTACGGTGAAAAATATCCTAATGCTCGCGAACGATTTTTACAGTTAGATTTTTTAGATAACGTTCTTGATTTAGAAGCAGACTCCCCGTTACTTAATGAAGTCAGACAAGACTTAATAAAAGAAGGGTTTGTAACTGACGAAGGTAATCTAGACGTTGATAAATTACGTTCATTACATAATCCTGATCAATATAGAACGTTTTTAGAGTACGTTTTTTCTAACGAACAATTAGATGGACGACCTTACGAAGAAAGGAAAAGACCCGATACTCCAAGAGTAAGACTTTCTCCGATGCAAGCGGCTCGTGTTCCGTCTGGTCTTTCTAACGAATTATTCGATATAAACGAAGATCAACGAGCACAATACGCTGCTCGTGGTGCAGATCCTGATACTAATTATATGTCTTTATTAAATGACGAACAGCTTAACGATCTAACTCGGGGTCGTGTTGTTAGTCCCAGGACATTGAATAAACGAGAGTTAGAAAACCTGTTACGAAGATTCGATGAATCTGCTGTAGTGAATTATGTAGATTTTTCTCCAGAAGGCACTGAGTCTAATCAGTTTATTGTAACGAGTGATTTAACAGGGGGAGTTCCTGTTCCTTTCGGGAATATTCAACCGTTAGAATCTTTTGCAGAAGGAAATTTTAAAGATTTAACAACAGAAATAGATGTGTTTTTATCACAAGAAGCCCCCGCAGCCATAGCAGGAGGCGCTTTTATAAAACTGCTTAGAGAAGGATTAAAAGGTAGAGCAGAAAAACAAATCGAAAGAAATATTCAAAAAATAGAAAAAGGCGAAACTATTTTAGAAACGTCGGGGTCTATTTCGACGTTAGGTAAAATAACAGGGTACGCCACCGTTTCAGGTATTGGCGAAGCCTCAGCGGAGGCGGCTAAACTATTATACGCGAGAGAAGCAGGATATCAGCCTGATATAACTGATCGTCGTATTTGGGAAATTTCTGGTTTAGCAGGTATTTATGCTGCTGGGGGAGAATTTGGTTCTGAACTAGCTTTAAAAGCATATGGCAAAGTAAAGAATATGTTTACAGGCGAACGGTTGCCTGAAGATCTATTAGCTAGGTTACGAGCTTCTGGAGAATACCTAAGAAGAAAACGAAAGCGTGCGATGGGAGAATTACCTACAGACGCTGAAGTTTCTACTGCGACCATGAATGAATACATTATGGAAGCAGGTGGAGAACTAGGCGAAGATTTAAATTCGTTAAGTGACCTTACTAACGATCAAGTTCTTAGATCCATAGAAAATAATCTTTTAGCTGTTATGGATCAAGGAACTGAAGGGTATAACGCTTTAAACAGGATTTTAGAAAACCAAGGTGGGGCGTTAGATAGATATTATGAAGCACTCAACGTTCGATTAGGGCCAAATAAAAAACTAGATCGAGAGACCTTTAACGAATTTGTCAACAGGGTTCGTATAACGAATCGACAGAAACGTAAAGAAGCTATACAAGACGATATTTTTGATATCGAAAAACAACTTGATTTAGAAGAAACGATCGTTGACGAGAGAGCTGTTGGCCCGACTTCAGATGTAGTAGCAGATGTGCAGAATATAGTAGAGGGAGGCAGACCCTCTTACCCAGAATATTCATCTGAGCTAATGACGATGTATCGTGAGTTTGTTGACCCTATTCGCGGTAAATACGATGATGTTTTAAGTAAAACAGTGACAGATATAGATGGTAACGATTTTCAAGTTTACCAAGAACCTGTTGTGCCGCTCCCTAAATATATTGGTGAACAATTAAATCGAATGTTGAACGCTAATAAACCTGAGGATCGTATTTTTGGTTCTGCAGACGATGCTGAAGTTGCAGAAATGATTCGGGGTATTTTACAAAACCGAGCAGATGAAGGAATCAGTATTCAACAATTAGCTGATCCTAAAAAGTTCGAAGCTCAACGAAGGTTTTCTATCGAAGAAATTACTCGAACAATGGAAAATTTAGAGAGTATGTTTAACTCTCATCCGAATCAAAAAGTAAGGGAGGAAGGGAAAAAATTATTGCAAGGTCTTGCAGATGCAAGAAGCGAAGCCTACCGTATTCAATATAAAAAGATTACAGGGTCTCGTTCTGTACCTACAGAAGCGAACAATCCTGATAAATTTAGACAAGATGTTTTATCCGTGGTGGGTGGAGATATTAATGATGTCAAACAAGAAATCATTAAACAGCAAGACATAGCTAACGGAAGATATTTTTATCAGATCGCCACAAAAGAACCGAGTGAGTTAGGCTCCTATGTTTTAAACAGTAAACCATCAGATGTTGAAGGTTTGTTACAAGTTCTTTCTGAATCTCCAAACGGATTGGAAAAAATACAACAAATTAGAAAAGTAGTTTTTGATGCAATAGATCAGGAAATATCTGGGGATGCAATAAACACCGTCCAACAAGCTAATCGGTTAAGTAAATTAAGTTCTCGCAATCGAGAACAACTTCGGTTATTGTTCCCTAGAACAGAATTAAATCCGAAAGATTTCCAGAAAATTAGATTAGATCTTCAAAACAGTGAAAGACAGCTTACCCAAGTTAATTCTGTGTTAGAAAACATGATTAACCCAGAAACTGGGGATTTTGTACAAAGTCCGATAGAAGTCGTAGATGCTTATTTTAGGATGTCTCCTGAAGCTAAAAGAGATTTTAGAGGTACAGAAACATGGTCTCAATTAAAAGAACTTTCGGCTATTGCAGACGAGTACCCAGATTTAAGAACTGCTTTTAGAACTGATTTTCAAAGAAGAATTGAAAATTTAGCTGGGGTTGGTGTTGATGCAGTCCGAGGACGAAGTAAGTTTCGTGGGGCTAAAGATCGTATAGATACAGGTTTTGATTTAGACGAGCTTACTGATTTAGTTCTTTATGCCCCTTCAGATAAAGATTTAGCTCAAGATTTATCCCTTATAGTCGGAGAAAAAGAAGCCCTTAGTTTTGCTAAAAATTTAAGAAATTTTGCTCGTCGTGCAAAAATTCTTGTAGCAAAAGAAAGAAGAACTCCGCAAGAAGCAAGAGGTGAAACTCTTGAAACCATTATGGAAAGAGCTGTAGGCACAATAACAGCTGTTCGTAAAGGAGCTTTCGGAGCTTTGTCTCGTGGGGGGTATAGAGCAAACCTGTTATTAGGGGAACTTTCTCCGAAGGTCGCAAATCATTTCGCTATGATTTTAGCTAACCCTAAAAAATTAGATGAGTTTATGAAAGTGTATGATACTAAACGGCTTCCTTTGAGTGATTCGTTGCGGTTGATAGAACAGATTGCTTTAGGTAGAGAAGGGGCAGAAGTTTCAGAAGAAACTGAAGTTGAAAAATTTAGAAAAGAAGTAAGAGAAGAATTTAACTTATGAAAGTACAACTTTTCCAACCTCCTTTAGAAATGTCCTACGGCGGCGAAGTCGAACCTCGTAAAATGCAACGAGGTGGAGAACCTGGAATCGGGTTTAATCCTCTTCAAAATATTAATTTTACTAATATTAACGAAGACATCGCACAACAAGTTAGAGATTCTATTGCAGAGTCTATGCAAGGCATGCCGAACTATGAGCAGATACTTGCTAATATAGAAAGTAGATTAGATAGTGGACTTAGTGAACAAGACGTAGCTACTCAAATATCCGAAGCTGTAGCCAGTTTACCAGAGGGACTCACCGAAGCAGATATACAGCGGGTTATTGATGCTAATCCTGGATTAACAAGAGAGGATGTTCTTTCTATTGTTGAATCTAATCCTGGAATATCTTTCCAAGATGTTGAATCAGCTATTAATACAGCATTAGAAAGTTCTCAAAGTGAAATTTTTTCAAGTATTCAAGAACTTAGAGCATTAGCAGAAAGGTTGTATGAGGAAGAAGATTTCCGTAGAGATCCTAACGAAGGGGATGTTGATGCACAACGAGAAATACAGCGTGAACAATTTATAGAAAACTTTATTGAACAAAATAGAGATCGTTTAATTGGAGAAGCCCCAGATTTTCAACAGCTTATTCAAAATCAGATTAATAACCAGATACAAGATGGAACAATAGCTTCTGGGGATATAGTTACAGAACAAAGTTTAGCTGAACGATTAGCTGCGGGAACTTTAACTCCTGAAGAAATTCAACAAAGAATTGATGCAGGAGATATTACTAAACAAGATGTATTAGATTTAATTCAAGGTGGTTTTTCATTTAATGAAGGTCAGTTTGCTCAACTATTTAACGCAGGAATTTTAACTAGAGACGAAATCGCAGCTTTAGTTGATCAAGCTATTTCTGAAATTGAAACAGAAGAAGGAATTACTGCTGACGAAGTTCAAGAAATAGCAGAAGCAGCAGGATTAACAGAAGACCAAGTTCTTGAATTAATTGGGACTCAATTAGAAGGGTACAGCCCTGATTTAGATTTATCTCAATACGCTACTCAGGAACAACTTGGTGATTTTGCTACTCAAGAACAACTTCAAGGGTTAGAAAGTATGTTCCAAAACTACTTGACCCCTGAGCAATTACAAAGTTATCTTCCTCAAGAAGGACAATACATTACTCCTGAGCAATTAGCAGAAGCCACCGATAATGATTACGATGAAGTTATTAAAGGATTGACTGATCAATTAGGAGATTTAGAAACTAAATATCAAGATGTCCAATCTCAATACGAAGCAGATGCAGTACAATCTCAAATAGATCAAACTAAAGATGATTTAAATAATTTCTTTAGAGGAGCGGTACCTTCAGGACCGCGAACAGGGTCTACTTCACAATTTAGTTCAGGTGCTTCTTTCCTTCCTGGAGGCAGTCCGATGGCAAATCTTATTGGTGGTCAGCGGCAAGGATTAGGACAAGACCCGTTTAGCACATATTTAAAAACATTTACCCCTAGCTATACCCCATATGATGCACCTGTTACTCCAGAAGAATACGGTCAAGCGAGCACTCCCTTGATAAGCACCCAATACACTAATCCGTTTACTGGGGGTAGTTCTTATTCTGGAGGGTATAATCAAGGTGGTCAGGTTTCTAACGGCATTATGGATCTTACTAATTTCGATACTAATGTCCAACCTTTTCAAAATGCCTTTAGGCCGAACGTACCAAGGAATTAATTATGGCTATGCCACTTAACGAAATGCCCAGCCGTTTAGATCAGATGAGAAATGAAGCTGCAGATCCAATGATGGGTGGGCCGATGCCTTCTGCACCGATGCCTTCTGCACCGATGCCGCCTACTGAAGAACCCGCTACTGATGATCGTATGGGAGAACTTTTAGCTGCTCTAGGTGGAGAGGGTGAGATGATGCCCCCCGAACCTGCGATGGAAGAAAGTCCTATGGTTATTGGTAGTGCATTAGCTCAAGCTGCTGTAGAAAATACTGGTTCTGTCGCAGAAGCTAAGGCGTCTCTTGAAGCTGCTTTAGCCGAACTAGATGCGATGTCAGCTTAACCAGTTCTTCCACTTTTCATCGCCTAAGACTTCTTGGGCGAGGTCAAGTTTATTACGCAAAGCTGTTACAATCTTTTCGTCTATCGTATCTTTACAGACTAAATCAACATAAGTTACTTTGTTGACTTGTCCGATACGATGGGCGCGGTCTTCTGATTGCAATCGTTTTTCTAAATCAAAACTGTTTGAGTAATAAATTACGTTTTGTGCTTGGGTAAGCGTAATACCGTAACCTCCTGTCTGTGTATTGCCTACGAAAAACCGTAGCGGAGACTCAGGGTCTTGAAAGTCTTTAATAACCCGTTCTCTTTCATCTACATCAGTATCACCGAAATAACTAGCTACAGCGTCTACTCCGAACAATCCCTGTAGAGTTTCTACAATCTCTAAAATATTTTGTCGGTAATTTGCCCAGATAATAGTTTTACCTTGCATCTCTCCGATAACTTCTAACAGCTCGTCAATCCTGTTATTCTCTATAGGGGTTTCTGTTCCGTCATCACTTTTTACATGACCGCATACAATCTGGTGCAGCCTAAGTAACTGGGTGAGTATATTCGTAACACTTATTAATTCTTTGTTTTCAAGTTCAGTAATCGCTAGGTTTTGTAGTTCAGAGTACAACTTCTTTTGTTCCGCTGTGAGCGTAACGTCTCTACGGATATACAGCTTATCGGGGAGGTCTAGGCACTCTTTCTTTAGTACCCTATAAGAAAACGTATCTAGCTTCTCCGTAAGTTCTTCTAGGTTCCTATACCCTACTACCTGTCTAACGGTACGGCCCCCGAAATAGCGATTTACGACCTCTCCGAAGTGGTTTTGAAAAGAGTAATACGAAGTATACCCTAGCATCGCTGGGCCTAAGACTTCTGTCTGACTGTATAAGTCAAGCGGAGATTTAGTAATTGGTGACCCTGTTAGTAATCTTTTGAATTTAGTATTCTTAGCTAACTTAACGATAGCTTTCGTTCGTGCTGCTTTCGGGTTCTTGATGGTCGTAGATTCGTCAATCGCGAGTAGTGTCTGGTGTCCTAAGATAAAGTTTTCAGTAAACTTGACACCTTTCTTCGTGCTTAGAGCTTCAACGTTTACAACAAAGATTTTTAGTTTATCTACGTTGATATCAAACAACTTCATCAATGCAGCTTTTTCATCTTTGCGTGGTGCAGGAGACCATACCGCTACATGACGGTCGATATATTCGGGCATATGGTCAGGTATTTCTTTAGTAGACCAATTTTTAAAAACACCCTTCGGTGCAACAATTACCGCTGCGTCGATAGCTCCTTTCCCATACAGAATACCAAGGGTATCTATCAATACCTTAGACTTACCTGTACCCATTTCCATGAATAGACCGTAAGCCTCTTTATTCCATGAACGGGTAAGTGCCGTTTTCTGGTGCGCAAAAGGTTGCGTCTTGAATTCGTATTTCAACGATGTTCCTTTCTAAGTTCTATAGAGTAGTTTAAGAATATATATA
>VMHT01070674.1_pt1 | contig 18248 bp, 18 predicted proteins | sample 4693611 | NCBI WGS metagenome assembly VMHT01 (sample SAMN12280063, study PRJNA550983) | marine metagenome | isolation source: seawater sampled from same location over 5 years 0.02-0.2 micron viral filtrate | place: USA: collected off the coast of southern California halfway between the port... ...
ATTAGAAATGATTATAGATTAGTAAAAATAATAAATATTGATGATGACTATGATGGGTTAAATAAAAAATTTAATTATTATAATAAAAAAAATAATGAATTCATATTTTATGAATTTAAAAATAAAAAATTATTAGGTCAGCAAATCAACAAAATAACAAATAAAAAAATTATAAATATATTAAATATTTATTTAACTGAAAATCAAGAATTTTTATTAAATAAGGAATATACTAGTTCAGCATATACAAAATTATTGAATAGATTATTTTTTAAATACTTCAATAAAAAATCTGTTAGCAGTTCTTTATTAAGAAAAATATATTTATCATGTAATTATAATAAAAAAGATATAGAATATAAATTAGAACGGGAACAGGTAGCTAAACAAATGATGCATTCGGTGGCTACTTCTAATAAGTATTATAATAAAAATATCTAAATAATAGCTAAATAATAGCTAAGTATTTGCTAACATAAATTTATAATATTCAGATCTACAACTGTTAGATAATAATATCCTTTCGCTATCATTATCTATATTTTTAACTATTTGAAAGTATAATTTAGCAATTTTATTATATTTATCTTTATTCCTGTACCATATTTCCGGACTCACCACAAATTCACATACCTCATTACAATCGAAATATAATTTATATGCCTTTTCTAGGCATTTAGATGAAGCAATCATTTTTTAATTTAATATATTTTAAAAAAATATATATAATATATATTATATTAAATTAAAATATTTAAAATGGGAAGAAAAAAATTAACTGAAAAATATTCACCTGAAGAATTAAAAAAACATTTAAAAAATCAAAAAAAAATTATATCTTATAATTTTTATCATAATAATAAAGAAAAATTAAATAAAAAAAATAAAGAAAGATATTATAAAAATCAGGAGTATTATAGTAAATTGTCTTTGAAAGGTTGGTATAGAAGAGCTGGGAGGATTTCTGAGTTTTTTGAAAATTATCCAAATTTTAAAAAAAATGATAAAGATATCATTTTATTAAATAAAATCATTATTAATAATGATTATGATATAAAATAGGCTACCTCCCTCATTCTAGACACTGCCGTGTAGCTTAATCTTGATGATAGTTTAATATCTTTACAAAATCTAATATTATCTATATCTACAAAAACATTATTATATTGTGATCCTTGGGATTTGTGAATAGTCATAGCATAATTATATTTTAAATCTGGGTGATATAATGTTTTGAAATCGTAGAACATTTTCCATAATTTATTTGATTTAATTTTTAAACAATAATTCTTAAATTGATATAAAATAATATAAAATTTTTTATTATTAATTGGTATGAACCATACATTTGAAAATTGATCTATTATTTTATGAAAATTTAAAAAAATACCAGATTTCCTTCTTCCATCTATACCACATTTAGCACATTTTTTAATTTTATTATTAATTAAATGCTCACATGTTGAATTAGGTATTAATTCATCATTATCAATACATTTACCACATATATTATTAGAATTATCATAAAAACATTTACAATTACAAAATGGTAAATATATATTTTCTTGTGATATTTTACTAATATTTATTAAATCATTTGTATAATAAATCTTACTATCTGTTTTTCTATACCCCGAAAATATTAATGTTTCACCCTCATAATAATCTTTCAACTCCTCATCGTTTTTTTGAAATAAATATTTTCTAATATTTTTATTATGAAAATTAGTTTTACAATTTGTCCAGGATAGAACTATAGAGTCTTGATTATCTTTAAAATGTTTTAACATAAATTCATTAGAAACCTTTTTTTCAATGTTAATTCTATTTTTATTAGATATTGATTTTCTAAATTTTTCTAAATAATGATTACATATACTATCTTTACTCCTATGGTTTATTATAAATTTACAATTATTTTTTAAATTAAATACTTTACTTAATTCAGTATTTTTCTTAGTTAGATCTACCGGTGGTATTTGACATTCATCACCTGTAAAAATTATAGGTATATTTTTAGATAATTTTTCAAATTGTTCATACATGTCATCATTAATCATAGAACATTCATCAACTAATATCATATTAGTATTTTTAATATAATACTGATTTGGTTCATTAAAAACATAATATTGTTCTCCTGTCCCATCATCAATTTCTCTGATTGCATTAAAAAACTTATGAATAGTATCGCATTTTATCCCATCATTTTTAAATAATGAACAGGCTTTTCTTGTGGGTGCTAGTACTATAATATTTCCTTTTTTATTATTAAAAAAATATTCATTAATTTTATTTATTTTAATAATTTGTTTAATAGTAAATGTTTTACCAGTTCCAGCGGGTGCATTAAGAAGTAACATCCCATTTTTCATATCTTTAATTTTATTTATAAATAATTTTTGTTCGTCAGTTAATGAATTCAACATATTAAATATAATATTTATTATATTATAATAAATAAACAAATATTTTATTTAAAATAAAATTCATTTCAATAATAATTTTTTTATTTTATATTAAATAAAAAATATGTATAGTTATATATATAATAATAATTCAGAAAAAAAAATGGAAAGTATTTTAGTAGAAAAATTTGATAGGGATGTTTTAGAATATATATTAAAATATGAAGAATATTTTAAAACAATCATTAAAATTGACGATGAAAGTAAATATGATCCATTTGATATATGTAAAAAATATCTATTAAAGGCTAGTGGTAAAAATAAGAATCTGGTTAATGTTCATTATTATAAGAAATATAATCGGGGCAGAATGTTTGCTGATAATAAATTATCTTTACAATGCATTCCTAGAGAAATAAGAGGGTCTATAGCTTCAAGTATATATTATGATATTGATATGATAAATGCTCACCCATCTATTGTATTCAATTTATGTAGTAAATTAAATAAAATTTTAGTATATCTTCCAACTTATATTAATAAAAGAGATATTGTTATTAATGAATTATTAAATATTAACAATGATTTAGATTATGATTATATTAAATCTACAATATTATCTTGTATTTATGGTGGAAGTACTAAATATAATAATATTAAAAATAAATCAGATTGGTTGATAGGTTTTAAAAAAGAATGTGATAAAATTTTAAATAATATTAAAGAATGGTATAAGGATGATTTTATTTTACAATCTCAAATTAAAGGTAAAAATTATCATAATTTGGAAGGATCAACATTATCATCTGTTGTTTGTGTTATTGAAAATAAATTATTACATATTATGATTGATTATTTGAAGCAAAAAAATTATTTAAAGAAAATGGGAGTGCTATGCTTTGATGGTATTATGATTCCAAAAAAGATTTCTAAGACAAAATTATTATCTGTTGATAATTTAAATATTTGCCTTAGAGAAATAGAAAAATTATTTATTAATGAAGGGTTTGATGTTAAATTGAAAATTAAAGATTTTTCTAAATTAAATTTAGAAATTCCACATATTGATATGAAAACAAAACAGATTGAATTAGAAAATAATAAAAAAATTAATTATTCTGATTTATATTTAAAAAGCGAATATTATTGGTTTGATTTTAGAAATGATATGAATAAAATATTCAATTCTATCGATGATCTAAAAAATACATTTATTAATAATATTCACAAGGTTATGATGAAAATCATAAATCAGAACGATGGTATATACATGAAAATAGATTCTGATAATATGTTTAAATATTGTTTAAAATATCCAAAGGAAGTATATAAATATTTAGTAGTATTTGAGGATGGTTCTACTCAAATTAATAACATATCATTAACTAAACTATTAAATACATACGGATTAATATCTGAATTGAGAACTTATAATGCATTAGATTTCAAACCCTATTCAGCATTTAATCCTCTTAAAAAACACGAAATTAATGATAGGAATATTAATACCTGGACGGGTTTTAAAGCAAAATTAATACCTGAACCTGAGATTGATTTTAAAAAAATAAAAATGATATTAAATCATATAAAAATTGTTTGGTGTTCTAATAATATAACTTATTATAATTACTTAATTTCTTGGTTTAAAAAAATATTTACTAATCCTTCTTCAAAAACTAAAGTTGCTGTTGTTCTTAAAAGTTATGAAAAACAGATAGGAAAGGGGATATTAATAAACAATTTTTTAATACCATATATATTTGGTAAGTTATATTCTATGAGTATTTCAGGATTAGATACTATTACTTCTAAATTTAATAAAAATCTAATGAATAAAATTTTTATTAATTGTGATGAATTATCAACACTAAATGGTAATTTTCATCAATCTTTTGATTGTTTGAAAAATAGAATCACAGACCCTACATTAAATATAGAAATTAAATGTGGTGATAATTTTATATATCCTGATTATTCAAATTATATAATGAGTACCAACCACGATTTCACGATAAAAATAGAACCTGATGATCAAAGATACTTTATAATGGAGTGTTCGCCATATTTTAGAGGAAATCATAAGTATTTTAATGAATTATTGGAAACATTTAATAGTGAAACAGCAAACCATTTCTTTTCATATATCAGTTATTTTAAAACTGATATAGAAATTAAAAAAATACCTATGACTAACATTAAGAAGGAAATGATGGTATCTTGCCTACAAAGTTCAATTAGATTTTTAATATATTTAAATGATAAAAAGAATATATTAAAAAATACTGAGGGTTTTGAAGGTTTTGATAATAATAATAATACAAATTTAATATCTATTACTGGGGGTTTTCCATTAATAGATATGAATTTGAAGGCTAAAAAATTATATCAATTATATAAATTCTGGTGTTCTAATAATTGTGAGAAGATGTCTTCAAATACTAAATTTGGACGAGATATAAAATATTATATTGATAAAAAACGAAATTCTAAAGGAGTTGAATATGACCTATCTACCATTAAATTCCCATTTTTGGAGCAAACCCTATGATGGTGTAGTGTATTGTGGGTTTGTATCAAAATTTATATATTCTAATCCTTATTTATAAAATTATTTTTTTTTATATTTTATTTTATATATTTTATTTTATATTATATATACTATACATACTATACATCTATACATTAATAAAAATTTATATATAATATATATAATATATAAGTAATATAATAGATATATATATGTTTTAAAATTGTGTATGGTTGGGTGTATAGTAGAATCCAACTCTACACCACCAAATATTAATATAAAATTGAGATCACAAAATACAACATCGCCAAATATTAATATAAGATTGTGATCACAAAATACTACATGATAATATTAATTAATTAATATTTAATATTTTTTTTTTTATTTATATTATTTATTATATAATATAATAACAATATTAAAAATGGTTGAAGTTTTAACAGATAAATATATATCCCCCCAGGAGAATGTTGAAAAAATAGTAGTATCAGCTGACAATGTCCTATATGAAACCCTCTCAGCTCGAGCTGGAAGTAGGACGTCCATTAACTGGGATATAGAAAGTAAAGGAGATAACAGTTATTTAGATTCCACAGTGTATTGTACAGGTTATTTTCTATTTAGCAAACAGGTTAATGAGGTAAATGCGACAAATGCGCCGCTAGATGAACGGGATCAGTTTTGTTTAAGAAATAATTTCCATCACGATATAATGCTAAATAGCACCTTTAATTATAATGGTACTAATATTAATTCTCGCCCATATCTCACCACCCAAAGTATGAATGCAGTCTGTTGTGATAATTTCTTTTTGAAGAAATATGATGGTGTGGGGGGGTCGAGGAGTAACCACAGTTATGTTGATACCTTCAATAATAGACCAGATAGGGGACAGCTTCTAAGAGCTCCATTCGGTGGAACCACTATTGATAATTTAGTAGCATCGTTTAGGCCATATTATAATACTGATTCATCTGCTAATGATGTAAAGGAAACAGCTGGTCAGGTTCTGGTTAATGCCAACGCATATGATTCTGAAAGATATAACAAGATAAATTGGTTTCTAGATTTACTAATTGAAAATGCTGGAAATACTGAAACGGTAAATGGTAAGGTTTATACTCGTATTCCTATTACATTCCCCTTACAGATACCTCCTTTTACCCTACCAGGTATTAACAAACATTGGTATAATGGAATGAGTTCAGCTTTACCATATGTAAAAAATTCTAGCCTTAACTTTCAACTGAAACAGGAAATTTTAGGATTGGCGATGGAAATTTATAACCTAGACTCATCCAATAGAACTGGTATTAATAAAACAGTAGAACCAGATTTCTCCACTGATAGAGATAATACGGATTCAAAGATTTTCTTCCAGGTGAGTCCTAGTAAAAATTGGGAACTTCACCTCCGTTGGTTTCAGCAAAATGATGTACCAGCAAAAAATAGTTATTCACTCAGTACTTACCGATGTGATAATTTTATAAAAGCTATGACACCAATCGATCCAGCACCAAATACTACAACAGTAGTAAATCAAACGGTCAGTACGGACCTAGCCAAAGTAGCGGAGAAGCCCACATTTATTTTATTTCAGGCGGTTGAGGATGTAATATCTAGTAATAGTAGAGGGTCTGATACAGAAAATCAAAAATATAGAAATGACCAAGGATTCCTAAAAAGTGGTAATATACAGATAAAAAACATTGACCTTACCATAAGCAATAGGCAGGGTGTTCTCACATCCTCGGTTTCAGAGGAGGCTTTAATGAATTATACCAAAAATTATGTCTGTAAAAATTTTGACATAGCTCAAAAAGAATTTAAATTATTTAGAAATTTCGTTCTACTCAAGACCTCAGATTTAGCTGGATCAACCCCTCCAGGGGTATTCCAAAACTGTAATATTAGGGCTACAGCAACCTTTGGATATAACCCTTATACAGATGCTAATCTTCCGAGCACTACAAAACTACCTTATAATCTTATTATGACACTTATATATGATACTGATATATTAGAAGTATCAGATGGAGGAGTAATATTAAAATCCCAGGGTTCTGATATAAGTCAGTTAGATAGAATTAATATAAATGTGATAGGCAATGCATATACCCCTATGCGAGGAGTATCTTCAAATTATCAACCATATTAAATTGGTTGATTACATGATAATAAATATTAATTAATTATTATTTTTTTTTTTAATTATTATTATAGATATAATATAAAAACAATAAAATGGTTGTTGTAAATGTTAATAAACATATTTCCCCTTTGGAAAATATAGAAAGTTTAAGTATAAATGCACAGGACATCATTTACGAAAGCACTGATGCACGTAGTGCATCTCAAACCAATATTATTTTTGATATCCAAAATAAGGGCCCAGAAAGTTTGATGGATACGAATGCATATGTAACTGCTACATTTTTATTCAGTAAAGTAGTAAATCTAGCATATAATATGGAGCTAGATCCCAGAGACCAGTTCGCCCTAAGAAATAATTTTTATCACGATATCATACAAAATAGTGTGTTCAGTTGGAATGGTGTCGCACTGAATGAGAGACCCTATATAACATCCAGAGCTATTAATGATGCTTGTTGTAATGATGACTTTGAAATTCAGTACGGGGGAACGGGAGGAGGAAGAACAGAATTATCATCAATTGACGAATTTGAAAATAAAAATGAGCAAGGACAATTATTAAGAAAACCAATACCAGCAGGAGGTTATGATGCTGATGTTATAGGTGCTTGTTTTAGACCCTTTTATACAACTGATTCGTCTTTAAATGATGTTATTAATAATCCTGTAAAAGTAAATTCAAATGCATATGACACACAAAGATTTAATCGTATAAATTGGTTATTGGATTTATTAAAGAAAAATAAAAAAAATGGAAAAACAGAAATTGTTAATGGAAATACTTTTACAAAAGTAGAAATAACATTCCCAATAAAAATCGCTCCATTCAAAGGAAATCGTGATTCCCTTTGGTTTAATAAAATGTCTGATGCCCTACCATATATTAATAATTGTAGTTTAAACCTACAACTCCGACAGCAGATCCAAGGATTATCGGTAGAACAGTTCTACCTAGATAATGTAGATCGTAAAACTGGAAATATTTCTGTGAGTCCAGATTTTAATACTGAATTTGATAATAGAAGCCCAAAATTGAAATTTCAAGTGAGTCCCTCATCGGTATGGAAACTTCATACAAGATGGTATAAGAGCCCCTTACCTTTAAGAGATACATATAACTTTTCTACCTATAGATATTCTCATTTTGTGAAACCAATGGCTGATATAGCTACTCGAAGCACTGTTAGTGATGCAAATCTTGTAGATTCAAATATTGAGATTCAGAGTGATCTAGCCAGAGTAGGAGAGATGCCAGAATACATATTATTTCAAGTTCAGGAAGATCAAGCTGGTGGTAGATTTTCAAATAGCAATGTAGAGCTATATAGTGGAAATAAAGGCTACCAAAAAGCCAGTTCTGTTCATATAAAGTCTCTTGAACTTGTAATAAACTCAAAGCAGGGAGTTCTTACAAGTTCTATGGATGAAGATGCATTAATTAACTATACCAAAAATTATGTTTGTGAAGGATTCAATATTTCGCAAAAATCTTTTAAACTCTATCGTAATTTTGTATTATTAAAAACTTCAGATTTATCATCTGATGGAGCCCCATCTGGTATTTTCAGCAATTGTAATATATCAGCTAAAGCTAAATTAGGACAAATAGGATACACACACCAGAATTTTGCTGGTGCAGAAGTGAAAATACCTTATAATTTTACAATGACATTCGTATATACTAAAGATATAATTAGTGTATCTAGGAATGGAAAAGTACAAGTTAGATCTCAAGGTTCAGATATTAGTCAATTAAATGTTAGTAATATTAAAGTATCCATTCAAGGTGGTGCTAGACCTATGACAGGTGTTAAAAGTAAATATGTATCAAGGTTAGCATAATTTAATGAAAAAAAAAATAATAGATAATTAAATATTAGATTCATCTTGATCATAATTTTTTTTTTCATTATTATCAAATTCATCTCTTACATTATTAATTTCATCACGAATATTATCATCATTATCTAAATTAATATTTTTATTTTCATTTTCAAAGATATCATTTACTACTTTTAATAATTCATTTTTCTTCATTTTTGATAATTTATAAGATTTAACTTGTCTCAGCTGTGTTTCTAAATCTGCTTTATATTTTTTTATTAAATTTGATAAATCCTTTTTTTTTAATTTATTATAGTTCATTTTATATATATTAATATATATAAAAAAAAATATATTTTTTTAATTAATTATTAATATAATTATAATATTACAAAATCATCTAAAAAATTATCATCAGTATTTGGTTGTTTATCTTCCCATATATATCTTAATATAATTTTTCTATTTTTAAAATGTAATTTTATTATTAAATCCATTAATAATTTTTTTTTTTTTCATGTTTTTTTTTTTTTTTTAATTTCTTACTCATATATTAAAATATATCTATAATTTATATTTCTAATTTTAATCTTCAAGAATTATAGATCGCTCAGTTAGGTATCCACTAGGAGAAGCCAGATGAAGTCCAATATAACGACTCTTAAATTTCCTTACATTCCGGAGCATAACATTTCTTTCTGCTGTAGAATAATTAAATTTCAATCTTAGAGCATTTTTAACTTTATTAGAATTGGAGTGAGGAAATAAATAGTACCATCTAGCTTCAGACATTATATATCTGTGTTTGTACCCTGAAATAAGGTGACTAGAGTACAAAATTCTGGTTCCTTGTTTTCTAGATATAGTTAATAATGCATTTATCCATTCATTAATATATTCTAATAAATTACTTGGTAATGATTCAATATCATCGATTAATACAAAATTTGAACCAATATCTTGAATATCTGGTAAATTATCAGGATCTGAACATTCAATTTCAATAATATCATCTTCAAAATCTTTAAATGCTGGATCTGTTTCAGTCAATCTTCTTGTTAATAGATATATCTTTTCATCCTTCTTTTTATTAACCATAATGATGCGAGCTAATAATGTACTTTTACCCCCACCGGAAGCCGATTCTGCAATCACTACATTATATTTTGGTATTGCTGGTATTAATGTTAGTTTCCTATCTTCTTTAGAGTCGAATATTAATGATTTAGATATTCTACTATCAATTAATATTTGTAATTTTTTATATAAATTAATATACAAACCATTTGATGAATTTTTAATATTTTTAGTTCTTATTAGTTTTTTTAATTGCTGTACATCGTATTCTGTTAATCTATGTTGTTTTTTAAGTAGTTTCCAATCATATTCATTTAATACTAAATTTCCATCTTCTACCTCAAAATCTACCTTTCCATTTAAATTATCATTATAATATATTTTATTAATCTTTTTATTATCCTTATCAACTTGATACAAAAATATTTTTCCCCTTGATAAGGATAACATTGTATATTATATATATATAATTAATTATAAACATTTTTCAAAATTAAAATATTATTTATTATAAATAATATATATTTTCAAAATAATATTGATGAGAAGATATATTAATATAATTTAATTAATTTTTTTTTTTTCATATATTATATAAATATAAGAAAGAAAATGCCAAGGTATAAATCTTTATTAGGTTCAAAATCGGCGGGTTCAAAATCAGCGGGTTCAAAATCTTCTGGTGGATCTAAATCAGGTGGATCTAAATCTGGTGGATCTAAATCTGGTGGGATGGTTGTAGCTGGGCATATAACAGCAGGCCATATAACAGCTGGTAGTGTAGAATTTGATAAAATAGATCAAGTTATGGAACAAATAAAAAAGAATCCTGAAATGTTATTACATTTACTTGAAATGATGGGGACCAAGGGAATTATTTTGTTAAAAGAGATTGCTCGCCAACGGATAGGAAGTAAATCCAAGCACCATCCCCAATATGTAGAACCATATAAAAAATCTCACCAATTATATGCCCCAAATAAAGATATAGCTCATAATGCTCGTGATATTCAACATTTAATAGATGCATTACAGGCAGAATTGAAATCACAACCTTCTGGAGGAGGTCTATTTAGCAGTATCTTTAATGGTATTAAAGATGCGGGTAAGTGGGTAAACCGTAATATAATCCACAAAATCCCAAAAATTTCTGACATGCAAAAAATCGCTAAGAAGGTTTTGAGCATAGCAAAACCTATTATATCTGGTATCGATGAGATCGGACCTATGGTTGGGATTCCCGTAAATTTATCACCCTATGTGGATAAGGCTAATGATTTTATTAATAGTGATTTAATTAATAAAGCAAGTGATCTCCAGGGAAAAATAGTTTCTGGAATGGACCAGGCCTTCCCAAATGTTGTATCCCAGAAGATAGCGGATAATCCTCAAGCCAGTTAAAAAAATAAAAATACTTTTATTTTTATTAAAAAAAAATAAATTATATATAATATTATAATATATATATGGTATTTGATTTAAACGACAAAACCAGTTCAACCTTTTTTATAAATTTATCAGAAACAGGAAGTGATTTAGAAGCAAAATATGCTACAGCTACTCAGAATTATACCCAACCTATTATAAAAGATGCTTCTAATTATCTAGTTTCAATAGAAAGATGTACGATACCCTTACACGGAATTAAATTTATAGATGATATTACTTCGGTTATATCATTTGTTAGAATATCAGATTCTAATGTAAAGAGTCATAATCTAGTTGATGTTTTTAATATAACAGATTTATTATTTCAACTTAATAATTTCGAAGACCAGGCTGGTAATAAGTCAGCATTTTATATCCAACAATCTGGTCGTTTAGCTATAAAATATTCACATTATGATAATTATTATATAATTTTATCTAATCAGTTAAAAAGAATATTAGATGTAGAAAATAATACATTAACTTTTGATACCGCAGTAAAAACATTGGTTGGTGGTAGTAGTTGTTTAAATAGAATAGACCGCCTGAGAAGGATAATTATAGTATCTCGAGACTTACCTTGTGTATCAGAACTCAATAATAAAACTAGATTGAAGGAAATTACTTCTATAGATTATTCGCCCCAATATTCATTTTCATGTACGGGTGGAAATACAGAAGCTTTGAATGATAAATATAATTTTTCATTTGAAGCAAGAGACAACCTAATACTACAACCTAATTATAGTCGTCTATTGTATATGAGTGGTGGCCAGATTATATCTTTGAATGTAGAGGCCTATTCTGAGGTTCTTGATTTAGAAACATTAGAAACTAAATTAACTAGAATTAGTCTTAGACCTGGGGCTCAATTTAATATAAAATTACAATTTTGGAGGAAAAAATCATAAATTTATATTTGTGATCACAAATAATAAAAAATAATAAAAAAATAATAAAAAAATAATAAAAATATATAATATAATATTATATAGTAATGACGACAGCCCCACATAAAATTGATAAACCTGAGATTAGAAAATTAACTCAAATGGAGGAGGATTTAGCTTATGCTAGAGATTTATCAGAAAAACAATTGGCAGAATATGGTAAAAAAAGGGAATTAGATGAATTTAGTAAAAATTTAGCAAGATTCCAAAAGAATGTTGAGAAAATTGGTCCAGAACTAGCGAAGGCTAGGCGAGAAGCGGAATTTAGATATAAACCACATAGAACTGAAAAATTTTTAAAAGATACAAAAAATATGGATGAATACGAATTGCGAGCATATATAGCAAGTCGAACCCCCCCAGTGAGATTCACCCATAGAATGCCCGATTTGACAGCTCCAAATCTTGTACATATCCCAGAAGATGATTTATTTTATGCAAAAACTTATAGTGGGCCTTATGATCCTAATAAACCACAAAAAATAAAGGAATTATTAGAACAAAAAATTCCAGATTTCACAAAACAATCTAAAGATGTATATTATCATAGTACTCCACCACCAAAAAAATTATTTACAGATTTTAATAAATATAAAAATAGATTAGAAGAAAAAAATATTGTAAGGGATATTGTAAATGATATAAAAAAAGATATTAAACATTTACCTCCACATAAACAATATGATGAAATACATAGTAAATATTTAAGAAATCATACTAAAATGGATATTAATACTTTAAAGCTTTTTCATATGGATTCGGTACTACCCGACCATATCCATAATAAAATAGATAATGGATTGATTAAATATATGATTAGTAAGGGGATGGCATCTAGTCGTGATAAAACATTGGAAGAAGGGGATGTTTTATTGGACCCTGAATATCCAGGTAGAGAAGTATTATTAAGAACTAGGGGTATTAACATACCTCGATACTTGGATAAACCTTTAGTTGGTGATAAATATTATGAAAATCTAAGAAATATTGCAAATTCTTTTAATTCAGGATTTAAAAAACACGAAACAAAATCAGCAGTAGAATTATTTAAAATAATAGATAGTAAAAAAACAGACCCAAAAAAAGGAAATCTAGATCCAAATGACATATTTCTTCATAGGCTAATGTCTGAAGGAAAGGGAAAAAATTTATATAAAAAGCTATTTAATATGTTGGGTGATTTTTATTCTAATCGAAATATGAAAAATGCGGATATGATACAATTTAAAGAAAGAAAATCTATTGGTGGAGTTGGATATACAGAAAAAATTATTGATATATTAAATCATTATCTATTGAGAGAAGGTAATTATTATTCATCACAAACTAATACTGCTATACCAATATCAATGATCCCAGATGGTCAAATAAAAAGAGAAGCATTAATAAAACAAGTAAATAAAATAAATAAACATAGAATCCATAAAACACATCCTTTATTTATATCAGGGAAAGGTAAAGATATTAAAATAAATTTTAATATTGGTAATTCTGTTCAAATCGCTCAGATGAAATCGGGTATAATTGAAATACATATATTAACCAAATTTTTCAAAGAAGGAGATTTAAGAATTTTATCCCATTATCTGTATAAAACAGAAGGTACATTATATAATAATAATAAGAAAAAATTAGGAGATTTAACGGATAATTATGAGGTTGATAGATTAATAAGAGCTAATTTAGATATAGAAAAACCAGTAAATGTTTTCTTTATAGAACCTAAAAAATTGATGGCCGGAAGTTTATCAAGGTTTCATTCAAATATAGGTGTTCATAATTATTTAAGAATGAAATTATTATAAAAAAAAATAATATATATAATATTATAATTATGAAAACATTACGAGATTCTATAACAAAATTAGATGGAACTCCACTGACAATACAACAGCTATTTCATTTTAAATTCCCTATATTAGTATCACATGAATTATATTCTGAAATTAAGAGATATAAACATATAGATGATCTTTTTCTAAATAATAAAGGAATTATAATATTGGTTGATAACCCAAATGGGACTATAGGTCATTTTGTATGTATTTATAAAAAAAATAATACAATTCATTTTTTTGATCCATATGGATATCCATTATCTAAAATTTTAAATATTATGAATATTAAAGATAATTCTTTATTAAATTTAATTAATAAATCAAATTATAATTTAAAGTATAATAAATTTCAATATGAATCAGAAAAAGATAAAATCGAATCTTGCGGGTTGCATTGTATATGTAGATTAATGTTATATAAATTTAATGATAATGAATATAATAATTATTTAAAATTTAAAGATTTAACACATTGTGAGATTGTAGGGTTGTTATGTTTTTTTAATATATTATAAATAATTTTATATTTCTTCTATTATAATATAATATGACAACATTAAGTTATTCTATTGATAATACAAATAATTATAAAGAAAGTATATTACCAAATATGACATCAAATATACCAGATGAAAATATATTAATTCAGACTGATATAACAGGTTATGAAACATCAGATGGATTATCAATAGGTATAGATGCTTCTGGAAATTCTAATATTAATAATATTGAGGATAAAGATATAATATTTCATACAAATAATATTAATAGATTTCATATAAAAAATACTGGAAAAATAGGAGTAGGTACATCTACACCAAATGAATTATTAGATATCTCTGGGAATGTGAAAACAAATGAAATTCATCTAAATAATTCAATTATAAAATTAAATACTAGTTTCGGTTCAGCTAATCAAATATTAAAGGTAAATTCAGGAGCAACAGCATTAGAATGGGCGACTGGAGGGAGCTCTCAATGGACAACAGCAAGTGATGATATTTATTATACAACTGGAAATATTGGAGTTGGTACATCTTCACCATCCCAACCATTAGATGTATCAGGTAATGTTAAAATTAGTGGTATATTAAATTTATTGACATCAGATTTATCCAATCTTGCTATAGGTGGAACAACTCTTTTAGAGGATAATACGACTGGATATGGAAACCTAGCTATTGGCCTTGATCCACTAAGTCAAAATAGTGAGGGTTATTATAATATTGCATTAGGGTCTTTATGTATGCCTGTTAATACCACTGGATATAGTAATACCTGTGTCGGAGTAGTATGTGGATATTTACAAGAATCAGGTTTTGATAATACGGCTATGGGTTTCGGTACATTTCGTGATAATGTTTCAGGTGATAAAAATAGTGCCTTTGGTGCCCGTGCTTGTTATAAAAATACGGGAGATACAAATACAGGTATTGGAAATTATGCATTATTTTGGAATTCATCGGGGGATGGAAATGTAGGGTTAGGAAATTATGCGGGGCCTACATCATCCTCAACATTAAGTGATAAATTATATATACAAAATGGGTCAGCGACATCAAATTTATTGATATATGGGGAATTTGGCGGAACTCAGAGAGTTGGAATAAATAAAACATCAGCGACCTCAACATTAGATGTTAATGGTAAAATTACCTGTACTGATTTTGAGAATACATCAGATGAAAGAATAAAAATAAATATAATTAATGAAGATATAGAAGATATTTATAACAAATTTAAAAATATAGAATTAAAAAATTATAATTATGATGAGCATTATTTAAAATCTTGTAAAACTCAACAAAAAAATGTTTCAGGATTATTGGCTCAAGATATTAGTCTATTATACCCTGATATTGTTGATGTTGGTCCATATACAATAAAATATAGTACTAAGGATCCTATATTAAATAACGATGGTATTATAACAGAACCAGAAGAATTCTATGAAAATATAATTGATGATTTTCATAAGATAAATTTAAATAAATTGGTAATGAAGATAATAGGTGTTTTAAAAGTATCACAAGATAAAATAGAACAACAAACATTAGCAATTAATACATTATCTGCTGATAATACGGCATTAGAAAGTAGGACAACTAATTTGGAAAGGATTTTAGATTCATTAATAGAAGATTTAATCGATAAGGATATTATAGATGAATAAAATATATATTATTTATATATACAATGGATAAAATTAAATTGAAAAATCATAAAAAAACAAAATCACAGATAATAGACAATCTATTGACATATCTTACAAAAAATATTGGAGTAGATAATGAAATTACTGAAAAACCTGATTCAAGAGACCTATTAATTAACCGCTTGAAAAATAAAATAGAATATTTAGAAAAGGAATTAGAAATATTAAATAAAGTTTTAATAGAATAAAAAATATATAATTTTTTTTTATTTATATTAATATAAATATGTCTCTATTAATTGAAGCAATCGGTGGTGTCATTGCCAGTATATGTATCGCCACGGGTTATAAATTATATAAGAGACTTAAAAAAAAATCACTCTGCTTCCTAAAATATCTACCAGATGATGGTTTATATGCTATAAGAAATGATAAAGAGGAGTATATATTAAAAATTAATATTGATAAAATTACAACACAAGTTGATTCATTAAAAAGGAAAATATCAATTCTGGAAAAATCTAAAAAATTATATCAGACAAAAAAATTAAAAAGTTTGGTTGCTATCCAGCAAATGATTGATAAAGATAAAGTAATTGATGATAAAGATGGGGATGATAAGGAAAATAAAGATGTAAAAATAGATATTATAGAATAAATATAATAATAATAATAATATAATATAATAAATGATTGAATTAATTAATGGAAATTGCCTTGAAAAATTAAAAGATATTGAATCTGATTCAGTAGATTTAGTTTATTTAGACTTACCATATGGGCAGACTGCTTGTAAATGGGATACAAAAATAGATTTAGATAAATTATGGATACAATTAAAAAGAATTGGTAAAAAAAATACTCCATATTTTTTTAGTTGTACTACTAAATTCGGCTATGACTTAATAGCAAGTAATAAAAAATGGTTCAGATATGATATGGTATGGATAAAAACATATGCTGGAGGATTTTTAAATTGTTATAAAATGCCTATGAGAAAGCACGAAATGATATATGTTTTTTATAAACATCTACCATTATATAATTGTAAAAAATATCATAAAGAATATGAAAAAGGGAATAATATTTTAACAGAAACTATATGTCGTCTAAATGTATATGGTAGAATATATAGTTCTAATGCAACTCATAAAAAAAGATTACCGACATCAATATTAAATATCCCTAATACTAATAAAAAAAACCAACATAGAACACAAAAACCATTAGAATTAATTAAATGGATATTAAAATATTATTCAAAAGAAAATGATATAATATTGGATCCTACTATGGGTAGTGGTACTACGGGAATAGCTTGTCTTGATATGAATAGAAGATTCATAGGAATAGAAAAAGATGAAAAAATATTTAATATAGCAAAAGATAGGATAGATAAATACAGATAAAGATGTAAAAATAGATATTATAGAATAAATATAATAATAATAATATAATATAAAAAATGATTAAATCATGTGATCACAAATCCACAAAAGATATTTTAAAAACATTTGATGATGGAGAAGAGTATCTAAGGAGGGAATGTCTTTACTGCGATACATTTATAAGATTTTTAAATAAAGAAAATAATAAAATAGAAAATGAAATAATACATTTCGGTGAGTTCAAAGGAAGTCTTTATATTAATTTAGAATTAGATTATTTAGAATTATTATCTAAGATTTTTTATAAAAATATTGTTATCTCAGATAAAATAAATAAAGCTATATTCTATAAAAAAAATATAAGTAATAAGTGATAAAAAAATTCAAATCTTATTTAAAATTATAAATAAAAATAGATAGATAATAAATTTAATAAATAATATATATAAAAACATATGATAAATTATATTATTTAATTATAATAAATTTAAATAAT
>VMHT01115910.1_pt1 | contig 18244 bp, 14 predicted proteins | sample 4693611 | NCBI WGS metagenome assembly VMHT01 (sample SAMN12280063, study PRJNA550983) | marine metagenome | isolation source: seawater sampled from same location over 5 years 0.02-0.2 micron viral filtrate | place: USA: collected off the coast of southern California halfway between the port... ...
AGCATTAGTTTTTCATTTAGGGCGACAAACTTTCGCCATTCTGTTAGTAGTTCTTTCATTTTACTGCCTCAATATGTACGATACCAAACCTTTCTGAGAGTAACTTGGACAAGTTGCTTGGGTCTTCGCTGTTTTCTGCTACGAGTTTCTTGACCTCGGCTCGCTTTTTGTCCGAGAGTTCTTCTTTTTTATTCTCGTATTCCTTTTCTATCTTGGCTATGATCTGATGGTATTTAGCTAAGGCATCGTCACGCAAAGCAATCTCCTCTGCATGGCTTCCGTTAAGAACATCTAGTTCTTTCTGGTGGGCGTCTTCTTTTACTTTAAGAACCTCTTTGACTTTATCAGCCTGCCCTTTAAAGTAAACCCATACAGCGATTGTGTAGATGATACCAACGAATAACTGCCAGTATTTCTTTATGAACGTCCAAGTCTTGGATGCCCACACCTTAGCAACTAACCAAAACTCCATCATTTGCCGTGCTTCCATTCCCTAGCGATGTCTGCTAATCCCTGAATACCAATGTATGCTAAGGAAATAGCGACCCAATCGCCGGATTGTAATGGCAGTGTGTCTGTGAGCATAAGCCCTGTGGCTGTAAGCCATACCATAAGTTTTCTTGAAATCAATTTGCTTAATAAGCTATCTACTGCGTGTCTCAACATTTTACCCTCCATCAGGTTTTTTGAATTCTGGTTTTTCGATAGGATAGATCTTTAAAATTTCCCATTCTGGATTTAACTCGTTGAAGATTTCCCTAATCTTTTCAATAGTGTACTGTTTATAATTAGCACTTATATATTGTAAATGCTTTGTTCCATCTTTTAGTTTGTATTTTACAACCCAGTAATCTTCTACGAGCATCTATCCTCCTACTCATCAAATAAGTCTGTTGTCTCAAAAAAAGCCAATGAAATAAATACACCCGAAAGTATCCAGAGTGCTGTATCCATTGGCGGTAATACGATGAAACCAAAGCTAAAGAAGATCATAGCCTTCAACAAGTTGGATTGAAAAAATCTTTTTGGTTCCATAAAATAAATAGTTTGTTTTATTGATTTACACTAGCGAATCCATCCACTTTATCAATCTCAATGGTCATATCAGCAATATCCTTAAGACTATCAACGTGAGAAATAAGCAGCACAGTCTGATAATAAGACTTTACCATATCTAAAATACGGACAAAACCTTCCATATTTTCTGCGTCAAGGGAGGTGGCTGGCTCATCAAGGATAAAGATTGATCCTTTTGGTAGGGATGAGACTGAAAGCAAGGACAAGCGGATTGCCATGGCAGCAATTGTCTTCTCTGCTCCAGAGCCCATCTCGATTGGTCTTGCCTCATACTTGGGGTGCTTAATAAAGATATCCAGCTTATTGCCTTCGGACTCAAAGAATACCTCAAAATCAACAACATTAGCCAATACTTTGCTGATTTCGTCGTTGATGACTGGTAGCTTTTTCTTAATAACATCTAGGGAGATGCCGTTGGTGTGCATACAACGCATATAAAGATCGTAGGCAGCAAAACCGTCACGCATAGTTTCCATTTCTTGCTTTTGGCTGGTTAGGTTTTCTAGTTTTTGCTCTAGGGATCCCCTTTCTTTAATGAGGGCAACAATTTCTTCGTTACATTCATCAAGAATAATCTGCTGCGCTTTAAGATTGTTTTGTTGTTCTACCTTCTGGCTAAGGAGTTGTTCTAGGTTCTCAATAGCCTCTCGATTTTCTTCGTATTCTTCGATTTTGCTATCAAGTTTTTCCATTTCAAGTCCAAGAGTGGTGATTTTGCTCTTATTCTTATCGATAACGAGTTCACTTTGGTTGATTGTGTTGTAAATATCATCACGCATTTCCAAAACTTCTTCGTATTTTTCAATCTTTCGCTCAATGGCACCCGGCTTTAAGTTCTCTATGTCTCCATAAAGATCTTCCGTCTCTTCGCGCAACTCTATTAGATTCTGCTCGATAACAACTACATTGCCCTGGGCGCTATAAGCGTCTTTAATAAACTTACAAGATGAATACTCATCTCCACATGGCACTTCAAGAAGAAGTTTAACCTTGTTTTTGTTCTGCTCCAAGCGATATTCTTGTTGTTCAATCGTATGATTAACGCTATCAAGGGATTGCCGCTTTTGTTCAATCTCTTCTTGTTTAGAGCGCAATGCTTCAATGTCAAAATCGCCCAAGACCTCGCAGATACGCTGATGGCTGGCTCTTTTAACTTTGCATTCTTCTGTAAGTTCTTTTATTTGAGTAGTGAGAATAGAAACTTCTTGCTGTTTAGATATCTGCTCTTCTTTAACCTCAACAATATTGATTATTTCTGCGGGGATTGAACCAATTTTTCGTTCAATCTCGCTGATAATGTCCTCAGTTTTTGTGATTGCTCCTGAGTATTTACGACACTTGCGCTCTTGTCGCTCTTTTGCGGTAGAGTTCTGTTGTAATTGCTCTGTTGTGTCTGAGATGTCGGTATCATATTCTTTGCCCTCCAAGAGCTTTAATGCCCCCTTCATATCAGAGGCGTCTTCTTTGGCTTTTTTAAATTTCTTGTCGAAGATCTCTAGGTCAAGGAATTTACCTAGTATTTCTTTTCGTTTAGTCGACCCTTCGTTGATAAATGAAAGGCTGTCGACTTGTGAAGCCATCGAAGTAAGTAGAAAGTCCTCGACTGTTCCGAACATTTTTCTTATGTTTTTGTCAGTTCCGTTTCTACTGTCGCCATTTAATTCAGTTTCTTCTTCCATAACGTGGTCGTAGAAAGTAAAATCAGTATCCGTCTTTGCTTCTAGGGTTTCTGCCCCTTTTAGTTTTTTGGTGTACTTGGTTGAGCTTCTTTCGATGATGTAGTCTCGATCACCGATTGCGATCTCAAGTCTTCCTCTTCCCATCTCTTTGTTTTGGTTGATGACGTTGAGATTTTTACGCTCATTCTTACTAGTAGAATTGAACATAGTATAGAGAAAGGCATCGATAATGGACGACTTTCCAGAATAATTCTTTCCAAAGATCCCAACGATTCCGTTAAGTCGCTCGAAGTTAACTCTGTTGTCTTCGCCATAGTTAAAAAGGTTGTCCCACTCAAATGATTTAAGAGACCAGTTGACATTTCTTGATACCTCTTCCTCTTCTTCTGCCATGGTATTGTACTTGCGGTTAAGGGCAAATACCTTTTCTAGTGTTTCTGGGGTGGCTTCATAGTCTTTGAGATACTCGTCGATGAGTTCTTCTTGGACCTTTGGATCTCGAAGGTCTTCTATGTTGATGCCGTCAGTTAAATCTTGGACAGATCCTCGCTCTCCGCTAGACCTGTTGAGGAAGGTTACGCTCTCGGGCTTAAATCTGCCCTTAGCGATATCAATAGCCCTTCTCATTATGTCGAGGGGTAGGTTGTTCTGAGATACCAAGCGGACCCTTGCGCCGGGAGTAACCTCTACATTCTTGGGCATTTTGCCCTTTGGTGTGAGTTCAATCGTTACGAATGGCTTTGGGTTTGTAAGCGGGTGGTGCTCGCAGGTAAAGTTTTCTTTATCTTTAATGTCCCAGAGTAGAAATCCTTTATCCATACTCTCGCCAAAGTTCTGCTGGACAAGAGAGCCGGGATAAGCAACGCGACCTTCTGGGTCTAGTTTCTGGTAGGTCTTATGGATGTCGCCTAGCAAAACATAGTCAAATGGCTTGAACTGCTGGATGTTGATGTCTCCGTGCTCCATAATCCAACCAGTATCAGTTGTTACACCAGCAACAGAGCCGTGGAACATAGCGATGTTGACCTTGCTTTCGTCGGTTGGGTCAATCCACTTGTCTTCGTCGACGATAGAAAGAACATTTAAAACAAAACCGTTACCCAAGTCTACCTCTTTGGAGAACTTGTGGAAGTGAATGTCCTTGTGATCTAGTGCCTCAACAATAGGAGTAATAGCGTCAATACGCCCCGGATTACGAAGGTTTAGGTCGTGGTTCCCGAGGATGACGTGGAGAGGCGCTATATCTGCTAAGTTCTCAAAAAACTTGGCGGTCATATGAAAATAAGCAGGGCTTAGTTGTAGTTTAGTGTGAGCCGTGTCGCCTGTGTTCACAATAATGTCTGGCTTGAGTTCCCTTAGTTTTTCGTAGAGTTCCTCAAATACAGCGGTGTATTCTTCGTGGTACCTGTGATTTCGAATGTGAACGTCTGAAACGTGTGCGATCTTCATTTAGCCTTCCTTATTAATTCTAGTTCTTTGTTCCATACTGGAACGGGGTATTTTGCCCCTGCTGGCACTACCATATAGTAGTATCTATTCCAATCGTGATTAGCGCCTTTTATCTTACCCTTTACTTCTGAGATTATGCCGAGAGTTTCAAGAGAATCTTTTACCATTACGAGATCTCCTACTTCAAAGGCTGGACTACTCCTAACCACTTTGTCGGCATCGGATCTGTCTTGTTGTTTGATACCCATGTTACTGATGCTACTCCTAGTTCCTCATCTATGTCGGTGATAATCCCCAAGGGAGAATTATTTGGTAAGCCTATTGGCGTCTTGTAATATACTAAATCACCGACTTTCATTTGGGTTATTATCTCTGCTATCTGCCACTAGTGTGCTGGAGCTTTGGACTTTGCCGCCGCCAACACTCCACACAAGATCTATCCCTGTCTCTTCTGCGGCTGCTGTTTCGGGAATGTTTTCCGAGGTTCTATCTCCGCCATTACCAAAGGCAATAGTTTTATCTGGATACATCTCTCTTGTGATACGTAGCAAATCGCTGGCTGTATTATCGTCATCGTTAAATCCAACCGCCCTAGTGCAGCCAGCAAATCCCTGAATGATTTCTGCCCTTTCTGGGTGTGGCATAAAAACATAATCTTTCTTTCTTTTAAGCCACTCGTCCGAGTTGACACCGACAATAACTGTATCGGCTAATTCTGCTGCGGCTTGAATCATTCGAAGGTGACCAACGTGAACCGGGTCGAAGCCTCCACTTAAAATCATAACATCGTAATGCATTTATATCTCCTATAACAAAAAAGCACCCCTACATAATAGCAGGGGTGCTCAATAAAGTCAAGAACTTTTTTAGTTTTATTTAGCAGGCGTTTGTGTGCGAAGATGGATCGCGGGGCTATGATAGATACCTGAGCGGAAATCTACGTCTCCAAAAAGAATAACCTTTCCTTTTGTCGTGCTAACGCTAACAGTGTTCTTAACGCGGCTGCCGTTAACAACCTTTTGATACTCTGCTGTCTCAAGGGGAATAGTGCTAATGTTAAAGTGTGAAAGGGGAAAGACCTCGGTCTTTGCTGATACACCGTTGTAGTCGGAGTCGATCCAGACAAACAAAGTGTTATATCTCGTATCAGTAGATGTAATCTGGCTGTCTCCGTTTGTGTCGAAAGTGCTCAACTGTTGGAATGCAGAGTTGTATTTCGTTGATGTTCCAAAGAATTCTGTTCCGTTATCAACAATACCATTTCCGTTAGTATCGACGAATAGAAACCCATCTCCCTCGACCCAGCTTGTGGCAGTATGGCGGGTACCATTCATAGAGAAGTTAACACCGCGCTCAACAGGCAGGATATCAAATACACCGTTGCCGTTTAGGTCAAGAATGATTGGGTCAGATACATTACAAGGGATAACTTTAAATACTTTTACCGCTGCGAGAGCAAACTCATCTGTTGCGCCCTGCTCCATGGCAATAGCGTAATCAGTTTGTGCCTGCCCATACATAATCTCGTCGTCAGCGTCAACTGGCTGATAGTCTGGACAGAGAGGATTTTGTTCAATCGCCTGACTAATAGTGCTCATAGTGTTGTCGTAGATTGGATTTAGCATAAACTGATCTGCTTGGCAGACCTCGATTGGGTCAGACATAACTGGATAATCTGCCGCGTAGCCGTTAATAGAAAGCCAGTTGTTCATAGAATTAATAAAGTGTTGGCGACCAACGATAAAGCCCTTTTCAGCAGAGCTTTCCACTGGTGTTGGTGTTTGGTTACAAATTTGCTTTGATTTGATGTCAATACGTACACGCACACGGCTTTCTTCTAGCCCACTAACAGCACCCTGCTCATACCAAAAGTCCATTTCAGAAAGATCTGAATTAAAGTTCTCGCGATTAGTCTGTAGGGCACTGGCTAATTTAGAATATGCCTCTGAACGCGCCTGATCTACAAGATACTCACAACTTGATTCGGAAAGGGGCTTCTCGTTTCCATAAAACTCTACAAAAGGACACGATGAGACCTCTGGTAGAGGCTGGTCTTCCTCGGAGAAAGTATATTGATCGAGTAAGCCGAGATCCTCCAAGACCAGATTGACTTGTTGAATATATAGCCCCTTTCCAACATCAAGACCTTCAAAGATGTTATCTCTCAATACCTCAATATCAGCCATTTCTTCGGCTGTCAGGTCTTCAATCGAGACCTCATCATCCAAATTGGTAGTTTCTTCTGGGTCCACCATTTCCTCCGGGTTGGTTTCCTCTACCTCGGTTGGGGTGGTATTGGTCTCGTTGTTCTCCTCGACCTCAGTTGGAGTTGTTTCCGTCTCAGTTGGAGTTGTTTCCGTCTCAGTTTCAGATGTATTCCCTACTGTCTCCTCTGTGTTTGTAGTGCCTGTATTGTCCTCGGCACCAGTAAACTGAGTTCCGGTTTCCCCATCAGTTGTTGTTTCTGTTGTAGTTGTTGTGTCCTCACAAGCAACCAAGCAAAGTGCAGCAACTGCTGCGATAATCAAGTTTCTCATTTATTCTCCTTTTTAGAAATTGAAACTACTAATAAACTTTTGTACAAATGCGTCTTCCGACGTTATAAGCCTTGCGGCTTTCTTCCTCTTAAGGAATTCTCTTTTCGGCATTTCGCCTACATCGTTGTACGGAATTACATCAATCTTGTATACTTCCGCACCATATTTAATTAAGTTTTGTATCAAATCCGCTGCCTTCTCCTCGGCATCTTGGTCAAGAGCAACATAGACTGGTGTATCATTCTTGATAATACTTTTAAACAGCCTAGAATACTCTCTCAAAGATGATCCTAAGATAGGAACCGAATTCTTCCCAGCTACTATAGCATCAAATACCCCCTCTGTCAAGATTAAATCTTCATTCCAATCAATATAAAGTTCATTGAAGATAATCTTACTCTTAGCAGTTGGCGGATTCATGTACTTTCGCCAGTCATTCTGGTAAGTTCTGCCAATAAAAAAGTTACAATCTCCGTTTTCGTTGAAAGAGGGGACAATTATTCTGCCACCATATTCTCCACTTGGGCAGTATCCGATTTTCCAGAACAAAATGTCTTCGTCTGTAATGTCTCGCTTGGTAAGATAGTTGCGAGCCTTAGTGGAAAGCAAAGATCTTCCTTTATTTGCGAGGGATAGAAACTCATTTGGGAGTTTTATGGTGATGGGTGTGTCTTCCTCTTCGTCAGGAAAGAGAGAGGCAATAATCTCGTCAAAGTGGGAGATTTCTAGTTGCCCTGTAACTTGCTGCCATTTGGCTTTCTGGGAGAAGTCAGCATAACGACGGATAAGGCGACCGATGTTTGTGCCGCTGTATTCACAAATCCAGCACTTGAATACGTTTTTATCAACGTTAACGCTTAGTTTTCGTTTATGGTGCTTGCACTTTGGGCAAGTAAAGAGAAGTTCATCCCCAGTTTTATTAAATCCACCAAGCACTTCTTTGAGGATTGCTGTTTTCTCACTACTTGACAAGTTCGTATCCTGCTTTGGCTATAACAATACTATCGGCAATGTCGTAATACTTGGGCTTCAAGTTCCCAGATTTTGTGTATTCTACAATAAACTTAGGTTCATTGTCAAGCAAAAACTTAACAACTTGTTCTTTTGCCTTAGTTCCCCTCTTAATAGTGATGCCACAAGACTTGCGAGCAGAGGCGGCTGAGATGTGTTCAGCTTTGATGCCCAGTTCTCGGTAGCAAAGGTAAGTCACAACACCATTGAATGAGGAAAGGGTTGAAAGTGTCTTGGCTGATGAAAAGCCTGAGCGGAACATCTGGAGACTTTGCTCAATAAAGATATGCTTTATCTTGTATTCTCGCTGAATATCAAGTAGTTCTCCTTGAATGTGATTGTATTTTGAATAAATGTCTGGGAATTTGTTTTTGTTTCTTAGATCTACTGCGAATGTCTTTACTATTTCGCCTTGATCTACAATAGTGAAACCAACGATGCTTGTTGAAATGTCTAGTCCTAAAATCATAGGAGAACTATAGCAGGGGCTCTACTAGATGTCAAGTTTTAATTTAAAAGTCAGATCTCTTTCTTCTGTTTTCTTGACAGGGGTGGCTAACTTGGCAAATCCTATGATTCTCTTGTTGTCGTCGTAAAGAGCTATTTCGGAAATATAGGTTTCTTTTTGGAATGATGATGTCACTTCTGAATAGTTGCCGGAAACAACGTTTTTAATCGCTAGCTTGCCATTTTGAGAAAAGAAATTTGACGCTGTGGCTGCCACCATGGTTTGACCTGATTCGACATAAGTTGGATTGTTGGAATGATTTAATTCCAATGAAGGCGCTTTGGCAAACATAGTCAGCATTTCAGTCTGTGATGATCCAGAGAACTTAATTTCAAAGCTGCTATTGGGCAAGGCATTTCCCAAGCTTGCAGTTTCTGCTCCTGCGGCAAAGTGTATCCACCTTGCGTTGGTTGCGCTACCGCCTGTGTAAGCCTCGGTGTGTGGTGCTCCGATAATCCAGTTCCCAGTAAGAACAAAGAACCCTTCTGTGTAGAGTGCAACCCCTGCAACCGATCCAGATCCAGTTGACCCATACGGCGCTGTTTGGATTAGTTCACCATTCCCATATAAATCTTCTAGTCTACCAACTAAAGTCCCTGTCACATAAAAGTTAAGAGCGATAGAATTCTTTTTTATGTTCTTTCCATAAAATATAGAAGGAACAGATAGCAAATTCAGAGCTTGGCTCGACTTATTGCCCAGACTAGAGCTAAATTGATAGTGTGGGCTTCTATAAGAATAGTAATTAAGAGTGTTTTTTAGTGCGTCAACTCTTTCCCTAGCTAATCCTGCGTTGAAATACTGCCTGGAGATACTAGCGGAAAGGGGGTAGCTTCCGGTTAACGTATCCCCATATTGAAAATCTTTATTATACTCTGTCGTAGTCATGGTACTAAACGAAGTTAGGCTACCATTTTTAGTTATAAAGGGGTGGATTAGTTCTGAAGCAGGTCTATCAACATTAAGTTCGTAAAGATTAGCAAAGCCAACTGGAACACCGCCGACATTTGAATTGCTTCTTTCTCCGATTATCTCTGGTCTATTGTTGTAATATATAGCGCCATTATAAACAAAGAACTTTTGTCTAGGATTGGTCTTTACAGTATTGTAAATTATGTCATCTTGTCCAAATTCATAGTAAGGCACAATTGATATTACCTCCTAGTAATCTAATCTGACTCTGAGAGTCAACTCAGTATCTGGGGTCTTCTTGAGTGGTTCTGATACCTTTGCAACAGCTAGCAACTCGTTGGTTGCGCTGTAGAGACCAACCGTTGTGATGTAAGATACTGGCTGATCAAGAGTTGTTTCTTTTACTCTGATTTGGCTCTCACTTAAGTAAGTTGGGTTTGAACTATAATTGAACTCGTTATGAGACGCTCTCGCAAAATAGATTGTGGAGTTCAACTCGGTTGTATTGTTAAAGCTATTGTTATAAATTCTGTTTCTAATAGCATCGGCTGATCCTGAGATTGATGAGCCCGAGACAAACTCAAACCCTGTAGGTCCAGTCAACCTGTTGCCGGGATTTCCCAAAGAAACAGTTCCAAGCGTGTTTGAGAGCACTCCCCCATTCGCGACATCACTGAAGAGAGATCCAGAAATTACAGCTATTCCTGCCTGATAATAAACCAAGCCTACTGGGGTTTCTTTAGTGTTTGCAGTTCCCAGATGAGTGGTCCCATCTGTGGTGCTAGAAGTTGCATATAAGACACCATATTCACCTGCTGGAGAATTGGTTAGATAAGAAGTAGAGCCACTAAGATCTTTCACCTTCATTCTCTTGCGGAAATTTTGCCCATCAAAACTAGCTGATGCTGCTATAGCCCCTAGTGAGCCAGTAATTCCAAATTCCATCTCAAAAGAGCCTTTCTTGATTTCATCCTTACTTAGCAATCTGGCGAAATTAACAAAGAAAACCTCATCCAATTTAGTGCCACCAGCAGCAAAATTACCATCTTCGTCAAATCTTTTTATACCGCCAGTGACATCATGACCAACAAGGACTTGTGCCATCTGATTGTAAATATTGATTTTGTCTGCGTTTTGAGTATTTGCGGCACCTGAGAGCGGTGATACGGAAGAATATCCAACCGTTATATCAAAGATATGATTTGCAGAGGAGCTTAAATAAGGGTAGTCATAGATAGACTGAAACAGTCCGTGAGAATAATTCTTGACGTTTGTCTCTGTTGTGGTCGACCCCTCGTTGTAGGTACCAGAAACAATAGAGCCCGTGATTGGGATGCTCTCATGCAATAATGTCCTAGTTGTTGTAACGTCGTTATTTAAAAACTGTTTAAAAGTTGTTGCCATTGTTTAAGTCCTGCCTGTTGTTAAAGCTTAAGAAGCTGATGTCTGCTTGATAAATCTAACTGGTATATCTATACTATAGCCAGTTGTTGCTCCTGTCACCTTTATATTTGTATCAATAATTGAATATGTTCCTGCCACGCCGCTCCAGCTTGTGCCTGTAGAGCCGATTGTGTCAAACAAGTATGTGCTTGTTTGTAATTCCAATGAAGACAAGATTGTAAACTGGAAAGCTGTGCCCCTTGGTCCACGGATTGGGCTTCTATTTTCATCTAACCCGGAGATAGTTTTAAAGAATGTGTTGGAATTAGTCCCGGCGTTAGTTATGTTGTAGCTAGCTATGTTATCATCATCCAAATAAGAATAAGCCACTTGAACGCCGCCGCTATTAGCCAAAGATCCCAATCTATTATCAATTTCTACAATAAATTGTGTTTCCACCAAAGTAGAATCAAGAGATTGCTGGAAGCTGATAGCTGTTGTATCTAATCCTTGATCGACTTGAATAGCTCCACCTAGTAAAACGCCTTTTGCAAAATCTCTTCCGGCTGCTTCAAATACATTTCTAGTTGTTTGATCAACAGGAACAGCGAACATCGCATTTGCTTGGGCTGAGTTATCATTCAATTCTATTCCGCCGCCTAGATTCTCATTTTGGTTTAATTTAAGCACTGGCAAGAAAAGAAGATTTGTTCTGGGTATAGAGAGGAGTTTACTTTTCATTGTTGAAGTGTTGTTCGTGAAAGCTTCCAACACTGGGGTTCTCAAAATTTCAATGTCATAGTATGCAGACCCATTAGTGTTGTCTTTATCATATTTAGCATAATCGATTTCGTCATCGCCAAATGCATATTTTACAATCTTAAAAGATCCATCGCCTGCTGCCAATCTGGCTCTGCCTGCATCTGTAAGGACCGCATCTAAAATGATATCCCCACTATTATCTAAAAAACCCATTTTTTATGTCTCCTTAACTGTCTATGTATTTTATTTAATTAGCATTTCGTTATAAATAGTAACTAAATTCAATTCAAACAAAAGTTTTTATTCTTCCTCTACATCAAAACAAGGCTCAGTTGCTTGTTGTGGTTTAGTATGCTCTTTGCTAAAATCGACATTGACATCTATTGCTCTACCAGTATGCCTTGAAACAAATCTAAATTTAAACTTTTTACCCCAAATAGTTTCCGATGCTATTCCTAACACGGGATCGTTAGTTGGAACATTGGCAGTAGAGCCATCAATATTAGAAGCCTCTTCGTTCAACTCCAACTGTTGCTCTGCTGGGAATATGTAGCTTGTTTTTTTGAGCGTCCTTGTCGTCGAAGTCATATCAGTAACTTCATTCTCTGAAGAGCTTATCTGTATCTCGTCCATATCCATCACTTTTATAATGGGATAAAACACACCGTCAGATGCCTCAACCATCTCCACCTCGTATACTGGGGAAGGATTGGAAACATTGCCATGCATATCTACACTTCTAAAGAGATAGTAATATTTTGTATTAACCTTTATCGTATCCTCAAACCCTGCTTGTGGAATTTTTGCCATCTTATTCAAAGCCTGATACAGATTACCCCGAAATGAACTGTAGCTTTTTGGCGGAGTCCCTTCAAGTCTGTAGATTTGATATGAAGAGGAGTCATCGTCTGATTTAAATCTCAATGTTGGGTAAACATAACCACCTCCCGGATAGGAGATATCTCTCTTCTGCGAAAACCTCTCTGTGACAAAATAAGCGGTATCCGCTGTTTCGATTGGAATCGGCGTTAGTTCTCGGTCCCCAGTCTGCGTTTCAAGAGTAAGCAATATATTGTTCTTCTTGCCGTTCAAAGGATATACATTAACAAGTGGAGGCATTGGAGGGCTGTCCAAAATCAACACGTCCTGCTCTTTATACAGCGGCACTTCATAGATTTTAACAGTCGGTCTTAATGAAAGCTTTATGGGCATAACATATTTATTTGGGCTGCCATTTTCGTTATTATTTCCTAGGCTAAACATAGGGTAGAGATTCAATAGATTACTTTGCCCTGTAGCCAAGTGTCTTTGGTATATTGTCAAAGGAGGATTGATTGCTTGCTCAGAATTTAATGTCGTGTCAGAAAACAAGTTAGCCTCGAACAAGGGCAGTTGTGACTCGTCAGGAGCAGTCAATATTTTATACTCAGTACCAACAACTACCTTGACTGCATATATTTCATATCTATAAGCTTGAGCATATCTAACTTGGGTGTCGATTACTTTTATCTGAGACTGAAAGCCCTTATCTGGATCGATCTCTTGTGGCATAACGAAAAAGTTTTGAATTACATTGCCTGTTTTTTGTGATTTCTTTTCTATTCTATAATATAGGATATCGCTCGTTGCTTTCTTGCCACCTAATATATCATGGTATGCCCTAAAATTGCTTTTAACATTGTTTTTTGCAGAAGCTAAAAACTTAACCAAGCCTAGAACTTTCTTGAAAGATAAGCCAGACTTCTTTTGGAATATATTTTGAAAATCTTTGTCTCCGAAATAACTTGTATATGGCTTGTATGTTTCGTCATTGTATAATTTAAATTCATTATTAGAAACATTGCCATTTATTTCATTAATGTAATACTCTAGCCAAGCTAAAAAGTCAAATGTAACCATATCGTCTTGGTTTTGAATGGTCTTTTGGTCATCCGTAAACAAGTCAATTGAAGCTGGCTCCTTGATTTTAGATATGAATGTAGCATTTTGGGGATACACCATTGATGGCTGCTGTGTTGCGAAACCTATCACTTTAGCAATTTGACCTATTTTTTCTGCCGAAGGGGCACTATAATCATTATATACATATGTTAACAATGTCTTTAAAAACTCTGTGGTCATACCGCTTTCATGGAAGATTTTTCCTAAATCACCTTGCGGGATAGCAGAAAACACAATCTCATTATACATCGGAAATTGTTCTTTTAAATCCTCTGCTGTATCAAGCAGTAAGCTATCCTGACTAATTACAACATTGTTTGTTATTTTGACTGCTGAAGTTTCCTTAAAGAATTCTGGATCATTATCGCATATAATAAAACTATTGGCGAACTTTTCAAAATCAAACTGCGTTGGTAGCCAATCGTATTTGTTTTTCCAAGCGGCGGCAACATATATGTTTCCTACCATCTTCTCAGTTAGTGCTTTTGAGGCATATTCCCACTTTGGGGAAAAGAAATTATATACCGGCTTTACATCGGCTAACAACTCTCCCTGTAATCCTTCGGAGCCAAAAAACGGAACAGCTTCTTCAGATATTGCTGCTTGGCTTGAAAACACTTCATCGATGTAAAGTTTAGATTCTAGGTCATCGATGACTGCCTCTTGGTTTACATTGGGGTGGGTACCTTCAATTATCTCAACTCCATTGGCTGCAATGCTTTGAACTTTTTCCAGATCAGCGTTTCCCTTGGATATAAAAGAAGCATCAAATTTCGTCAAGCTGCCACCACTGACCGCATCAAATTTTAAAGTTTTAAACTTTGTGGGATCTAGTGAGGACTTGTAAGAGTATCCTTCCAATTTATGCTTTGCGTTAAAAAGCATATTGAATGGAACAATCGGCTTGAAATAGTCGGCATACCCATTTAGATCAAAATATAAATACATATACTGTACCTGCCCAATGTCGAGCACTCGGCATCTAATACCTGCATCATCATCTTGATCTGGCGTTGCTGGTCTGCCAAACATCATGTGTGTTGCGCCCCAGTTTTGCATCTTGTTACTAAACTTAAATTTTACTTTGGGCAAGTATTTGTAACCAAAAGAAATACCCTCTGGTCCTAACCTTTCTTGTATTTCCTCTTCTGTTAAGTGCAACAATTTGTTAAATTTCTCTGCGGCACCTTTTTGACCACTAGAAACAGAGCTAGGATACCTAATTATATCAAGGGGGCTCTTTGACCATATTGAGCCTACTGATGAGCGAATCGGATCATAGGAGAAATTTTCTGTATAATTATAAAGTTCCCCTTTCTGTTCACTGAACAGGATGCCGCTGTGCGCTATAAGGCTGTGGTCATTCTGAAATCTTTCTAATTGTTTTCCGAACTTTTCTGCTAATGCCCCACCTAGAGCAAGTGCTCCGCCATCGATAGTGTATTTGTTATCTGCAATTAGTTGTTGGATTATTCCTTGGAGTGTTTCGTCCTCGGTTTGGTCCTCCATTTCTTTAGCTAACTCTACAAAAGACTTTTTCGCTTCATCGGACGTTTCCCCAGAATTACTTGCGCTAGACGAACCTGCGCCTTCGCTGCTGGAAGTGTCAGCTTGTTGTCCTCCAAATTCCGAGGGATCTCCTGTAAAACCAAAACCAGACATAATTTACCTACTTAGTATGTTCCTCCGCCGCCACTAGAGCCACCGCCGCCAGTTCCACCGCCGGATCCGCCACCACCAGTTCCACCGCCGGATCCGCCTCTAGAGCTTACCGGATCGGCTTTGCCAGTTCCAGTTGGGGCTTTTATTTTTATTGCCTTATCTATTTGTTGCTTAGTTTGCTTAGAAACTGAGCTATTTTTTAATAATTCCGCTTCTTGTTCTGTTAGCGATCTACCTTCTCGATTCGTTGTTCCTTCATTTTTCAACTTGGCAATGTTGCTGTTAACATTATTCCCTCTCAGCATCTTTGAAAGACCCATAGCATCTAATATTTGAGCCTGCTCCAGAAGGGAGAGATTTCTTGCCGCCTTAAATTTGTCATTGCCCTCTGTCAAACCAGCACTAGTTGTTATATCTTCAGATATGTCATTTGATGGAGGTCGGCTCCTGTCGCCTAAGCCAATGTTTGTTTGCATGAACTCTGTCTTTAAGTATCCGCCGTTACCAGTTTTGCTAACTTTTCTATTTTCTTTATGCATTAAATTATCAAACAACGCATTGGGCGTTTGTTGCTCTAGCACTCCTGCTCCAGACGTTATGTCATTGGAAAAGAAAGCCTCAAATGATTCGGGATTGGGAAATATGTTTAATTCCTTATTTGTCAATAGAAAATATTCATCATAGAATGGCATTTCAATTGCTTTTGCAGGCTTAACTGAAATGCTATCCACAAACCTGACCTGTCGGCAAAGGTAATATTTTGTTTCAGGACCGTTCTCAATCTTATTTAGAACCGAGAGTGATAAATCTTTCCATTTACCGTTACCGTTAATATTCGCACTCCCATTTGGTGAATCAAAGCCATTGAAGACTTGAATCTTGTTTAAAACCCTGTAATTGAAATTGATATAAGGAAAAAAGTGAGGTACCTTAAATGGATCTTTCTTGGTCTTGTTAAAGTATTTTGTTATTGGCGTAGTCAATCCAATTGTGTTAATTGCAGTTTTGGATAAAAAGATTAAAGATTTAGTATGATTTGGCATACCATTGATTACGTGGACTCCCTCACTATTAATCTTTTTTCTTATTCTCTTAGCCCTATCAATGTCAGATAAATCATAATATGTGATATTGTTGTAGTTATAGAATTTTGAAATCTTTATTTTGTATTCCATATCACTAAGCATTGTCATCGCGATCAAAAGACGATTTGGATTAACAGCGGAATTAAGGATATTTTTTGAACTAGCATGAAATATATTCTTTACATCGCTAAGAAAATCATCAACATCTGACTTAGAAGAGGGTCTGTTGAAGCCATACTTAATAGGAAACGTGCTAGTTTTTCCTCGTCCTTGGTTTATGACAGAAGTAGCCTCTTCCACTTTAAAAGTAGCACCTTTAGATGCCAAGTATTCAACCAAATCAAGCCTTCTTTTTTGCGTGTCTTCTGGCAAATCAACCTCCAGCGACCTAGGGCTATTTGATAAATTTAAAGTGCCACCTGTTGATGAAAGCTGAGATGAATCCTTGTTGTACCTTATAATGTCCAAAGCTAAATCGGCAGCTTCGCTAACTGTAATGTTATTCGATATTAAATTGCCGGGTGCTCTTTTCGGGACATATACAAAAGAAGGAGATAAAAAACAGAATTTTCTGTTCAACAAAGAATCTCCGGGATTATATACAGTTTCGTCAGGTCCAGCTATCTCGAAGTCTACATCCTCATTTAAAAACAGTTTTTTGTTTTCTAGCGTACACCTGTTGATGTAATCATCAACGTTCAGAGTCCTTAATCCACCCAGATTTGTTGGCTGTGCGTTTTGTGTTGTAGAAAGAAAATCATATCCAAACGGATCATCTCGACTTGTATTAGAAGCCTCGAATAACTCCTTGAACGTGTGAGAAATTTTAAATGTCTTTGAAGATGAAGCTCCGTTTAATTTTGGAGTTGAGTTTTTAACGTGAGAATTTCCAACACCTTGCAAGGTTGACATTTTTTTATATGATGTTGTATTTTGTAAAAGTCCTTGCAGAGATGAAATTGTGTTATCCATAAACTCAGCAACAGTCTCAACCCCCACTGGGTTTCCTGTGTTGGGGTCGGAAATCTGTATGAGGTATGAGGCTGCTTTTATAATCGCACCGGGGTTGTTTAGAGAATTTTGAGCGTCTAGTTGAGAAATCAAGCTCATAAATTTAAATATGATATCCGAAACAAACGTTAAGCCCTCTGTGTTGTTGAATTCAGCGTTGTAAAGATCAAGAAATTGCACATTAAATCGATTTGAATAGCTATCAAAATAGTTGCTATCCTTTGTGGATTCAAGATAACTACTCCACCCTTTAGAAGAATTGTTGCCATAAAGCAGTATTTCTAACTCTTGAATTTTGCTCTGTAGAAACTTTGGGATTGGGTCTGATACTTCTAGTTCTACAGTATACTCGTATAATCCTCCCGCTTTCTCACTAACATTAATATCTGTACAAGAAAAAGTTCTTAGTCCCTTGTTCATCTTGTCAATATTAACTTCAGAAATAGTTGCAACTTTTTTTGGTGCATTAGAAACTCTCATTTCTAATTTTGTTGAAATCTCAACTTTTGAGGACAGTTTTCCATTTTGATCTACAGAGTGAACTATTAGTAGTGGCTTGTCGTTTTTTGAATAGCTTTTTTTACTAATCTTTGAATCAAGATTGATTGAATCTTTCACTCTCCTTCTTGTTATTTTTAATTCTTTTATTTGCACTTGAGATAAAAGAGAGGAATACACAACTCCATTTCCGCTTTCTTCAGATTTCTTTAAAGATGTCAAAAGTCCCGGATATACTGTGCTCTTAAGAAGTAGGCTTTCCATATTTATAGAAAATAAAAACCTATTTTTGCCTGTTATATCATGACTTGACCACATCTTTGAAAACACAGGATTTTCTATTTTTAAAAGACCCTCTGTTCCCGGATTTGTAATGGTCTGGATAGTGTCTGGGTTAATAAGAAAATCTGCTACTTTCGCATAATTGTAATCAACCTTGTCTAGCTTTGCAATTTCTCTGTTATCAATGATTTTTGAATTAGGGACCGTTATCTTGTTTAAATAATCAGTTTGATCATACGCCTTCTGCAAATGATAAGCCCCTTTCATAAATTGACCATCAGACATTTGGTGATAAGGTCCTGTATAGTAATTCAAATTGGAATCTTGAAATATATACGCCTCTTCTTGCAATTGACCATTTAGTATAACGATGTCTGATGTGATATTTCCCATAGTCATGCTTTCTAATTCATCTAATGTGTTGTCTATTATATCATCATTGGTCAA
>VMHT01135081.1_pt1 | contig 18240 bp, 13 predicted proteins | sample 4693611 | NCBI WGS metagenome assembly VMHT01 (sample SAMN12280063, study PRJNA550983) | marine metagenome | isolation source: seawater sampled from same location over 5 years 0.02-0.2 micron viral filtrate | place: USA: collected off the coast of southern California halfway between the port... ...
CCCATCAACGCAGCACCGGCGCATACCTTCGTCACCTTGGGTGCGGGACACCCGAAATTGAGATCGATGATGTCGGCAGCGGGCGCAAGCATCTCTGCAGCCGCGGCCATGTCCCCCGGGTCGCCACCAAAGATTTGCGGGATGAACGGCACCTCAGTTTCATGGGTTTCCATTCGTCGCCACGACGTGGCGGCTTCCCGTGTCAACGCCGTGGAGTTGGTGAACTCCGTGATGGTGATGTCCGCTCCGCATTCCTTTGCAAGCAGCCGGTAGGGCAGGTCGGTGACCCCCGACATGGGCGCTAAATGAAGCGGGCGCGCCTCACCGTCCCAAGGGCCCTGCTTTGAAGCGATGAAGGACGACATGGCAACACCGTTCAGGCAGAGGGTTTGGAAGCAGCAAGCGCCTCATCGAGCAGCCCTGCCACTCGGACCATGCGCCGCATGACTCGATCCAATCGGTCCTGCACGCGTCGCTGCACCGCTGTTGCGGTCGCTCCGGACATGCGATAACCCATCGGAAGTCGGCCACCAAGCAGATTGAGGAGCAGCATTTGCTCTCTGGCCTCAACCGTCTTGAGATGGCTCGCCACGTCGTCGACGCCCAACGAACCCTTGGCCAAGGCTCTCAACAGCGCCGATTGCTGTTCTTCACTGAGCAACCGTTGGAATCCACCTTTTTTGAGCATCCAATCCTCTCCCCGACGTTGGTGCTGTGCGGTCATGGCCGTCCACAACGCCGTGTTCAGGCGGTCGGTTCGAGGCACTCGTTCCACCATGCCCGAGGCGCGAAAGCGTTCCAAAATCCGCCCGATTCGGGCCTTTTGTCCGCCGTGGAGTTCGGTTGCTTCGTCGAGGGAAAGCGGTAGATTGCGTTCCAGAAGCGTGGAGAACAAGCGCACTGAAAGAGAGTCCTCGTTTATTTCAGACCCTGGCCGTTCACCCAAGAGACCGAAATCGCCCATCCAGTGCGAAAGCAGGCTCCCCTGCGCATCGTCGGGCATGGGACGGTGGTCCACCAGCCCCAGAGAAAACGGAGCGCTTTCCTCCTGCGGGAGTTCCACCGGCAACGGCTCGCCCGATCGGCCCCACCGATCGCTGATGAGTTGAAATCGCTGCTGAAGCAGCATCGTGCCGTGTTGCTGGAGATGAGCGACGGCGTTTGCAAGGGAGCCGCCTCGAAGGTAGTACTTTCGCCACCCTTTCCCCTCGTTGGTAAACCCGATGAGACCGGTGTCGACCAGTCGGGACAGATGATGGTTCAATGAAGCGGGCATCTGGGCCAATTCATCGGCCAGCATTTGCGCGTCCCAACTTTGCTCCGGGTGGCCGAAGAGATGGTCTCGCAACAATCGGTGAACGGGCCCGGCCCGACCGTGGTCGGCGGTGGCGTCGCCGCGTTTTCGAACCAGAGAGAGGGTGTCGATCATCCAAGCGACAAGGCCGTCGACGTCTCGTTCGGTGGTTGGCAGGGGGTGTTCGACCAAGCGCACCGAGAACATGCTTTGTCGGTGGTGGCATGGGTCTTTGAAGGCTGTGTAACTATTGTCGCTCAGGCGACAGATTTCGTAAATCGCTTCATGACGACGTTGCCGCACGGCGCTCGTCGATGAACTCGTAATCAACCCCGGCAGCTCGCGTGTAGATGTCCAAATCAATGTGGGGCATGAGTTCAATTCGGTCTTCACGGAGAATTCCACGACGACGGAGCACTTTGACGGCGCTGTGGACGGTGGCTCGTGTGCGGCCAAGGCGTCGGGCCAAGGCCGCTTGAGACCTCGGCACACCTTCTCGGTCGATGTTTTCGAGGATCATTCGCTGAACGGGAGAAAGACCGATGGGGAGTTGTTGGGCCATCCGTTGTTCTCCAACCACGGTGCTTCGAAGCACCTCCACCTGACTGGGACCGCCCGCAAAATAACACGTCCGCCCGTTGACCGGCATGACGGTGACCGCTCGGCGGGTTTGCAAAACATCGAGATGATGGCGTAACGTTCCGTTGGCCGTGCTCAAAACAATCTGAAGTTCTCGATAGCAAAGTCCGGGTCTGGCCTCAAGGGTGGACAGGATTCGTCTGCGAAGGGGATGTTCGTGGGACGTGGCGCGGGTAGAAATTCCGCCGATGGCCATCGCTCCAACGGTGCCGGCAAAGGTTGCAAGTCCACCTGCGAGCCCAGCAACACCGCTTGCCGCAGTGGTCAACCCTGCCGCCAGCCAAGGGCGTTGACGAGTCCACTGGGCAAGCAAGGGCATGCCTCGGAGGTTGTTCTTCTCCTCCCTTAATCCATCGCTGTTTTGAGCGATTGAGTCGATCAGCCCTGAACGACCGAACCGGCGACCATTTTGAGATGGGCCACCAGCGGCGAAAGAAGACGTCCACAGGTCCTTCCGTGGTCGCTCAGTTCGTAGTTGACTTTGACCGGGGGACCGTCGGTGACAAGGCGGAGCACAAGCCCTTCCTCGGAAAGGAAGCGGAGCTTGTCCGACAGGGTTCGACTTGAGATGCCCGAGAGCATGTTTTTCATTTCATTGAAGCGTCGCGGACCGGTGATGTAGAGCGTGGCGAGAATTTCGATGGTCCAACGAGAAGCAAAGACGTGAAGCGCTTCGACGGCGGCCTCAACTTCCCATTCTGCGTTGTAGGGCCCCTTGTTGGAATGCTTGGCGAGCAGCTTGCGGATTTTTGTGCCTTGTTCAATCGTGCTCTGAATGTTGCTCTCGATGACGGAAAACTGTTCGTTGGGAATGGACATCGGTGGCTCGGGCATGGGCTCTCGACCTTTCCGAATCAGCAACACTACTTGATTTCTTTTCCACACCTACCAAGCAGACCCTCTGCAACCGGTTTACCTAACAACGGAGAAGGTCATCCATTGAAGAAGCGGGGCGCTGTCCACACGACATGGCGTCCCCGCCCCCCTCTGCCAACGCCCTGCGGGTGCTGCTGGTGAGAGGCGGTGCTCTGACGCCGTATTCCGGTCTCGGAGGTGCGCATCGCGTTCTTGTTGAGCATCATCTGGCTGGGCGTTTTCCTGACGTGTCCATGATGTCGGTGTTGGAATATCCAGAGCAATCCTCGTCCTTCGGTCGACTGCGGTACCGTTGGAGCAAACATCCCAAAAACGTTCGAACGTACTGCAAACAACACCTCGGGCCCAACGACGTGGTCCACATCACCGATCAAGAACAAGCTCACCTCGTGCCTGCTCGCTTTCCAGGACGCCCAAAAGTCGTGGTGACGGTGCACGATTTGTTTCATTTCTTCCCTCACAAAGTGTCCGTGCCCGTGTCGGGCCGAGGTGAGCATCAACGGGACGAAGACGTTCAGGTTGGCGATGGCTCACCGGGCTTGGCTCGAAGGCTTGACCTCTCCAAGTTGCGAGCGGGATTGGGTCGAGCGGATTTGTTGGTGTGCGATTCCGAGCACACCCGCCGCACGTGCCGTGAAGCGTACCCGAGCGTGAAGGCCATCACCGTTCCACTTGGGCTTGAAACCGAGCGCTATGCGCCATCCGAGGCGCAACCCAAGAACCTCAAGTTCAACCTCCTCTACGTTGGGTCGGCCGATCCTCGAAAGCGGCTTCGGTTTCTCATTGATCTGCTGAAGACAACGGGTGATGAATTCAACCAGACCACCGTGTTTCACGTGGTGGGTGATCAAGGCACTTCGACCACAACCCTGCTTCAGAGCCTCGACGTGGAGGTGGTCGTTCATCCACGCCTCGACGATGAAGCCATGATGAAGCTACGGCACAAGGCTGACCTGCTTCTGTTCCCAAGCGCCGCTGAAGGCTTCGGGTATCCACCCGTTGAATCCATGGCATCGGGCTGTCCGGTTCTCTGTTCTGACCTTCCGGCCCACAACGAATTGATGCCAGAAGGCACCTGTCTCCCAGCTGGCGATTCAGAGGTGTGGTTGAAGGCTCTCGCTGACCATCACGACGCTTGGAGAGCCAGTGAGCAGAAAGTGGCCGATGAGCGTTTGATGGAGCACGCACGGCGATTCTCATCGAAGGTCTTCGTGGAGAACATGACCGCAGCCTACCGTTCCCTGTGAAGGATGTGTAAGTTCCGACTACAGATTCTTATTAGGGGAAGCGATTTCCGAGGATTCATGCCACCAATCCAACGCGTGGCCGTCGGCGGCGCAGGCAACATGGGCTCTGGCATCGCACAAAAGAGCGCGCAGGAAGAATTTGATGTGCAAATGGTTGACCGAGAGGTACAGTGGGTTGAGCGAGGCCAGTCCATCATCGCCAACTTTCTGCAAGAAGCCGTTGAGCGCCGCATTTTTTCACCGGGTCAAGTTGACGCCATTCAAGGTCGAATCACCGGTGTCGTCGGCGTGGAAAACACCGCAGAGAACACCGATCTGGTCATTGAAGCCGTGTTCGAAGATTTCGACGTCAAGACCGCCGTGTTCAACGCGCTTGACGAGGCGTGTGGAGACGGGACCATCCTGGCCTCCAACACCTCCTCACTTTCGGTGAACGCCCTGGCAGAAGCGACCGGTCGTGCCGATCGGTTCGTTGGACTGCACTTCTTTTACCATCCGGCGAAGAACCGTCTGGTCGAGGTGATCCCTGCCGAGTCATCCAGTCAGGAAACCATCGACAAAGTCGTTCAGTACTGCAAAATGCTCGGGAAAGTGGTGATTGTCTGTGCCGACCGTCCGGGGTTTGTCGTGAACCGATTCTTCGTTCCTTGGCTCAACGAGGCCTGCCTCCTCCTTGAGGAAGGTGTGGCCAACGCCGCTCAAATCGACGCCGTTGCATGCAAGGCGTTTCGAATTGGTTTGGGTCCGTTCGGACTGATGAACCTGACCGGTCCGCCCATTGCCCTTCATTCCACCGACTATCTGGCCGAGCAACTTCACACCCCCCGCTACACCGGTGCTGCCAACCTGAGAGCGCTGGTGGAAGCCAACGAACAATGGGACGTTTCAGAGGACGCAACCTACAGCCCCGAGCAATACACCGCTGTTTCCGAGCGTTTGCTCGGCGTCGTTTTTGGCGTCGCAGCCCAAATCGTCGAAGAGGACATCTGCAGCATGGAAGATGTGGACCGCGGGGCGAAAGTGGGTCTCCGATGGGCTCGAGGCCCCTTCGAGATGATGAATCGCATCGGTGTGGCGGAGGCCTGCCGTATGGCCAACGCCTATTCAGAAACCGCCGGCGAGGGCTGGACCGTTCCTGCCTTCTTCATCAATCAGGGCGATGCATCGTGGGATTTTTCCTACGTTGACAGCACCGTCAACGACGGTGTGGCCACCATCACCATCAACCGACCCGAAGCCATGAATGCCCTCAACGTGACCGTGGTTGGCCAGTTGACCCAAGCCGTGGCCGCTGCCAACGCCGACGAGTCCGTTCACACCATCGTGGTGGATGGTGCCGGCAAGGCCTTTGTCGCCGGGGCGGACGTGAAGTTCTTTGTGGACAAAATTCGAGCCGACGCCATTCCCGAAATCTACGACTTCACCGCCGACGGACATGATTTGCTCAACATGTTGGAAACCTCAAGCAAGACCACGGTGGCATTGACCACCGGTTTGGCCCTTGGCGGTGGGTTGGAACTCGCTCTTGCCTGTGATTATCGAATTGGCACCCGGCGAACGCAATTTCGTTTCCCCGAGACCTCCATCGGGATTTACCCGGGTTTGGGTGGCTCGCAACGCCCCGCTCGCATCTGCGGTATTCCTGCTGCTCGGTGGGCGGTTTTAGCTGGTAACTTCATGGACGCCAACACCGCAGCCGATCTCGGCTTGGTCACGCACCTGGTTGACGTGGCCGCTGTTGACGATTGCATTCGCACCCTTGCATCCGAGGGCAAGCCTTCGCAGAAATACCCCGGTCAACCCGCCAACCCATCGTCGCCCGTGGCCAAGTTTGCGTCCACGTTCTTCACCGACGAGAACATGGCTGTTCTCATGAACGGAGAATGCCCCGAGGGCTTCGACAAAGAAGAGAAAATCGTCGCACGCCAAATCAAGAGCCTCTCGTTCACGGCACCGATCGGCTTGCGAATGGCCAGCGATCTGATCAACGCTACGGCCACGACCGACCTTGAGAGCGGTCTTCAGTTGGAGTTGGACGGTCTGAATGCGATTTTCTCAACCAAAGACGCCTTGGAAGGGCTCTCTGCGCTGATTGAAAATCGACGACCAGCCTACACCAACCAGTGATCATGCCCATTGGGCTGCAAGGTCGCTCAGCGATTGGACCACACCAGCGATGTCGACGTGTTCTCCGCTCTCCTGGGCCATTTGGAGTCGATTTTTGATGGCTTGAACCGTGTCCTCGGAAGGAGGTTCACCGGTCAATTCCTCCACGACCTCAGCAATGCTCCGTCCCTTTCCGTTGAGAATCGCCAGCAAGGCCTTGAACCGTTCTTCCTCGTCTTTTGGTCCACGCGCCGTCATTCCAATCCCTCCGTTTCGATGTTGTTCAACGCGTACCATTCACTCCAAGGAACGGGCTCTTCATCGGTCCACTGACTGAGCGGTCCGTGGTCGCCGAGGGTGGAGGTGCCCTCAACGTCCGTCATCGAGCGATTTTTGCTGTGCTTTGGGCCGGGTTGTCCCAGAACAACAGCGGCTTCAAGAATTCGTGCACCCAGACTGAGGCTGTTGGTGTCGGTGCTGCTCCAGTAGGATGCAAACCGTGGGTGGGTGTGGACCCAGAGTTTGAACGGAAGGCGCCCACCAACGGGTGGCTGGAGGGTGACTTCACCCGCTGTGCCCCAGTCGATGAACACCCGGTCGTCGGCGTCGATCAGCACCGAGGTCTCCAACCCCGCCATGACCGAAAGGATGTAGACGCCGTCCCAACGACCGGCCTGTGCCAGCGTTGTTTGAGCGGCGAGCAGATCGATGTCGTCGACTCGACGCTCATCGGCCGCACGACATGCGTTCTCCCACGTGGTCTCTTCGAGACGAAGTTCTTGAGCGTCAGGAAGTTGAATCATGCCTTCACCTCCGGAAACGACAGGGCTCCATAGGTGAGGCTGCCCATGGACTGGACCGGTGCGGGTCGACCGCGCCAGGTTTGCAAGGCCCACTGAGCGCCGAAGGCGGCCGCTACAGCAAATCCAAACTCCAGATTTCCAGCGTCGAGTGCCCCAGCAACCTGGCAACTCGCCGGTTCATGATCGGGCGTCATTCGTGCGAGGAGAGCGGGCTGGGAGCCAGAGGACAACGCCATCCATCCATCACCGCTGCAGCGAACGTCAAGCCACGGGACGCCCAAACCGTGAATCAGTCGTCGGGGCTCGGGTCGGTCCACGCAGACCACGACAAGGTCGTAGTCCTGGACTTGCTCTTCACGACGCAGGTCCTCCACCACGGCCTTGACCCGGAGCGTCGATGCCTCGTCGTCCAAGCGTTGGGCAAGACAGGCCACTTTGGCCCGGCCGATGTCCTCGCTCGTGTAGCGTTGATGGCCCAGATTTGACGCCTCGACGACGTCGGCGTCCATCAGCTCAATGCTGCCTCGAAGGTTGACCCTTCGCAAAGCGGCCACCAGAAGTTCAGCCAGTTGGGTGCCGATGCCTCCAGCACCGACCAGCAGCATGGTTTGCGGCAATTGCTCTTCGTTCATACAGGACCTTTCGTTTCAGGGGTCATAAAGAATTCAAAAATCATCCTTTCAAGCCCATCATTCGTTCCAACGCAGCGATCTGAACGGGGAGCGTGAAGTTCGCTTCCACGTACGGTCGTCCCACCTCTGCCCAAGCACGCCGGACGTCCAGCTTTTTTGCGTCCTCGTAGGCCTGTTTCCAGGCCCCCTCGTCTCCGCGTCGGAGAAGACGACCCGAATCCACGCCCGCCATGGTGCACTGAAAGCCTCCTTCGTCCACCATGAGAGCCGGTGTACCCACCGCCATCGCTTCGATGGGTGTGAGGCCGAACGGTTCGTGGTGGGCGTGGCTAACCATGGCGTGAGCGTTTCGAACCAACCCGACCAGCGCAGGTTGAGAGAGTCGCGGCATGCACACGAGCGGGACGTTCAGTCGCTTGGCTTCGGCGTGAAGCGCAGCGATGTCGGCGGCATCGCCTCCACCTACGTGAACCAAGCCTAAGCCGGTTCCGCTCAACGACCGCAATGTTGCCCACGTGCCTTTGACGTGGGACACACGACCGACGGTCATGACGTACGGCTCGGGGTGGGTCGGTGCATCGGCAAGGTCGGTACGCTCCTTGGCGCTCGGTTTCGTGGGCCACGCATCGATGTCGATGACGTGCATGAGGTGGGTCGCCTCGAGCGGCCGACCAGCATCGTCTCGGCTCGGAGGGTCTCCGTTTTCTTTGGTCGGGTCCGACATCAAGCCGTACACCGATTTTAACCGGCGTTGTATCCACATTGAGTTGCCGGAAACAGCGGCACCGGGGCGATTCAAGAGCCTCTTCACCAGTCGCCGGTCTCGCCGGCGTTGGGACGTAAAGAGAAGGCGGGTAATCCACAGCGGACGTTTGGGCTTTCCGTTGAGGCCACGGTGGAGCACGTCCTCGTAGAGCCAGCGCGGCGGTTCGAGACAGTGGTAGTGCACGGGTAGGTGAGCGGGGATGAGAGGGAGAAGCTCAAGGGTGCCTCTGCACACCGAAAGATGTACAGCGTCGGTGCGGTCCCACGGGATGAGCACATCCCTCCAGGCGGCTTCGGCGTGTTTGCTGGCTGCTGCGGTGAGTTCAGCACGGGCGCCTGACGGCCAAACCACTGGTTGGTCGGGGGTGCAGAGGTGCACCTGTGCATCGCCCAGGAGTTCTCTGGCGGAGGACGGAAGGTCCAGTGTGGCGAGCAGAACTTCCCACCTGCGGTCCACCGCTCGCACGAGTTGAAGCAACTCTCGCTCGGCTCCGCCCAGAGCATCAAAGGAGCCGCGTACGATGAGGACGCGTGGACGATTGGTCGCCTCACCCTCCCCTTGAGCCATCAAACGGAAGGCCGTCCTCTCCTCTTTCAAGTCCACCCATGATTGTCGTCCTGCGGTGGCTATTGCCTCTCACCAAGGACGCGACCGTTTGAAAAAGGGAGGCATCTACGGTTTACCATGAGCGGCAAGACAGCCATGATCACGGGTATCACCGGACAGGACGGCTCCTACCTCGCTGAACTTCTCCTCGAAAAGGGCTACACCGTCCACGGATTGGTGCGTCGTGTCTCCCAACCGACCTCGGGACGAAGCCTCATCAACCACCTGATTGGCAACGAAAACTTCCACCTTCTGAACGGCGATCTCGCCGACCAAAATTCCATCGACAACGCAGTATCTCAGACGCAACCGGATGAGTTCTACAACCTCGGAGCCATGTCCTTCGTCCCCGAATCGTGGCGCTCGCCGATGATGACGGCCGACATCACCGGTCTTGGTGTGCTGCGATGCCTCGAAGCGATTCGCAAGCATGCACCCCACTGCCGCTTCTACCAGGCCGGTTCTTCCGAGCAGTACGGTAAGGTCCGTGACGTGCCTCAAACCGAGTTGACGCCCTTCCACCCCCGCTCACCCTACGGCTGTGCCAAGGTGTTCGCCTTCGAAATCACCCGCAACTACCGAGAATCCTACGACATGTTTGCTTGCACCGGGATTCTCTTCAACCACGAAAGTCCTCGCCGTGGTCTGGAATTCGTCACCCGCAAGGTGACCATGACGGCTGCTCGCATCGCTCACGGCTTCGATGAGTGCTTGTGGATCGGCAACGTTGACGCCAAGCGAGATTGGGGCTTTGCCGGCGATTACGTCGAGATGCAATGGCGGATGCTTCAACAGGACACGCCCGGTGATTACGTCGTTGCCACGGGACGCACCCACAGCGTCCGAGACATGATTTCTCTGGCCTTTTCGCACGTTGGAATGAACTTGACCTGGTCGGGAGAGGGCGTTGACACCATCGCCACCGATCAGAACGGCGAGGTTCGTGTTCGCACCAACCCCAAGTTCTTCCGTCCTGCTGAAGTGGATCTGCTCATTGGCGACCCTGCCTTGGCCAAGAAAGAACTTGGATGGATTCCCAAGACGTCGTTTGAAGAACTCGTCCAGATGATGGTCGACGCCGACATGACGACCGTGCAAGAAGCCGTTGACGGTGGATACGCCCCGCCAACGCCGCCCGAGTGATTCTGGAGGCGTGCTCATGGCGCCACCGATTCTCTACTCGTTTCGTCGCTGTCCCTACGCGATGCGGGCTCGGATGTCGATCGTCCGAGAGACCTACGAGGTTGAACTGCGAGAAGTCATCCTACGTGACCGTCCGGACCACATGATGGAAATCTCACCCAAGGGCACGGTGCCCGTGCTCTTGCTGACCGACGGTACGGTCATTGAGGAGAGCCTCGAAATCATGCAGCACGTGCTCAACTGGGAACTCAGTGAGGAAGAAGCGCATTGGGTCAACCGCAACGATGGGGAATTTAAGCACCATCTTGACCGCTACAAGTACCCAAACCGCTACGAGGGCGTGGACGAGATGGAGCAGCGCACGCTTGCCTCGGTTTACCTCAGCGACCTCGATGCACGCTTGGCCGGTGAACCAACCTTTGCGACCCAACTCAACGATGCGTTGTTTCCCTTTGTTCGGCAGTTCGCCAACCACGACCGAGAATGGTTCGACGCTCAGCCGTGGGTCAACGTTCACGCTTGGCTGGCCGAGCACCTCGAGTCGGACGAATTCAAGCGGTGCATGAAGAAAGAAAAGCAGTGGCAACCGGGCTCGGACATCGTCCTCTACCCCTGACCGTGTCGTTGCTGCTCTCGGGTCGCACCGTGGGTCATTTCAGCGGTCAAGCCTAAGGCTAACGGGCGTCTGGTCGAAGCGTGGCCGGCGCAACGACCTTGTCCGTTTTTGAGTGGTTTTGCGTCGCCATCGTTTTGTTTGCCACGTTTTCCTTGCAGTCCTCAAACGAACGGGTTGACGACGAGGATGCCTTGCAACTTGAATCCATTCAGGGCGTGTTTAAGCTTTCAACGCGTCCGGCGATGGACGCCTTTGGACTGCAGGAGTTTACCGTGGGCGCGCTGGCGAGCTTGAACTTGACATCAACGAACGTTGTCGCAGCACCTTGCGACGAATGCGTTCATTCGCTTGCTGGGGTTGGATTGCAGGGGGAGGTCGTCATCACAAATCTGCTGGATTCAAACAATCGTCAAGGGAGGGTTGAAGCGACCGTCCAGTTCACCCACCTGTACGAACGATCCCCGTCTTCGTTCTTGTTGAAGGAATGGTTCGTGCTTCATTGGGACTCAGGCGATGCGTCATCGTCGGTTGAGGTGTTCATTCGTCACGATCCTCCCCGATGGCACCCCGAAACGCCCTCACTGCCCTCATCGTTCGTCGAGACCGACGACGGTTTCAGTTCCAGGTCTGGGTCTGAAGTTCTCGTACAAAATCTGAACGACACCACGAAACTGATTCGCGCATGCTTGCCCGACAGTTTCCTTTGTCGAGCGGCCTCGGGGGACGCAGTCTTGACCGCTGCCTACGGGCCGCGTTCTTCCTCCACCACCACCGCTTCACCGCATGAATGGGTGAAGCAGAACCTTACGAACGTCAGCGGGCCACCGCAAGAAACGAGCGCTGGCCAATCGATGTTCTCGTTGGGCGAGGAAGTCAATTCCACCTCAGGTTGGTGTCCAGCTGCGTTTGAGTCCACCGTGTCTTCGGTGTCCTACGAGCATCTTCAACAAAGCGTGTCCCTCGCCCCGCTGTCCGCTCTGTTGTACGCCACGGCCTCGATTCAGCTTCTTTTCACGCCGACGGGGGAGATCTGGACCGAGACAGGGTTTGGTGAAGTTCAGTGCTCCTCGTTGACTTCGCACGACGGCATTCTAAACTTCGGAATTTACTCAACAGGGGACATTTAGGCCCTCAAAACAGTCTAATACCTTCGTGCCCTCCTCCGAGCATGAAAGAAGGAAAGGCCGTCCTCATTTCACTCCTGCTCGTTTTGATGACCGCCGCTCCGGTTGTCGCAGATTCACTCCATCCGAACGCACAGTCCTCGACCAACGGAGACGTCCTCAGCATTGATGCCTACGTGACGACCAAGTTCACGTCCGTCGGAGATTCAATCGAACTGTTTGCTCTCACCCAAGGTCATTCGGGAACACCCGAATCCACCAACACCGTTGTGACCGCTCAGGTGTTGCACTACCCCGAAAACGACCCACTCGGCATCATCACCCAAGGGGAACTGCCCAGCAACCCCGTGGTCGTGGACAACGTCGTTTTGACGCCTTCGGGATTGCACGAAAACGATTCAACCATCATGGTGTGGTCCGGGGATTACACCGTCCCTCTGGATGCGCTTGGGGGCGTTTACGGAGCGAGCATGACCGTTGAGGAAAGCGGTCTCCAAGCAACGGACAATCCGACTCAACTTCCCGAAAAGATCGTGTCTGAAATCGAAGCGGTGCTCAAGACCGTGGACACCACGTGGGACACGGCCAACCCCACCATGGACATGAAAGCGGTGTTCGACAACCTCAACGCATCGGGCAATGCGCTCAGCGGTGGTTGGGCAGAATTCGTTGAAGACGCAACCGCTCAGCCGGGTCTGGGCAACAGTGCACAGCTGTGGAGCAACATGATTGCAGCTGGCTACAACAACCCATCCTACGATATGGAAGACGGCGCCCAATTTTTGGAAGCGCTCATGGAGTTTTTGGAATCCGATGATTTGGATGCAGGGATGGCGTTTCTTACCGGATTGTTCGTGTACGGAAACGAATTCCCACTTCCGCGCACGGTCAACGATTTTGGCCCGATGATGGAGTACGTCGGGACCTTTGACCCGATTGAGAACTTCACGAGATTCTCGGGGACCGAAAACTTCTCAGCGGCCTACGACGCCATGCTGGGGAGCGACGAATGGAATGCGTTGAGCGACGCTCTTGACAACCTCTCGAACAACGAGATGGTGTTCCAATCCTTCCAAACCGTGTTGCGAAACATGGCCCTGCTTTCTGTATCCGCGCATCCCGACGCTCTCATCGCTGGGTTCGAGGCATGGGTTGAACCCCTTGCAGGCGGGGATTACGAAAACATGACGCCGTTCCAGAAACTCGTCGTGAGTTGGTCGGAAATGGACGTGACCATCTCGGATCTGGACGGTGATGAGTTCCCCGACGAAGTCATCTGGGAATACGAGCTGTTGCTGAACACCTCCGAAGGCTTGCAGTGGCAAGCCAAGATGGACGCTTCGTACCCGCACGTCAGCGACGGGTTTGATGATTTCAACGGCTTTGATGTTGAATTGTTGACCATCCTACGAGACACCGTTGAAGACCCGGCGTGGGAACAGGTCAGCGATGCCGTGAACGATTTCACGTCGTGGGCGGCCAACTTCACCGTGGACCGTGAAGTTCAATGGGAGTACAATCACGATCAAAATGACGATGAGGGCGACGGGGATTCTGGAGGCGAGGGTTCGGAACAAGATTCGTTCCAGTACGTCGTTTTTGACGACTTGCACCCCATCCAGACGACGCTGCTGAACAAGCATGTTTTGGACCTCGGGTTTGAACTCTCCATCAACGGCCCGTGGAACAGCCACAGCGACTATCCGAACGATTTCAACATGACCGTCACGGATTCCAACGGTCAGGAGACCAACGTCGTTCTCAGTCAGGAATCCGACGGAAACGACCACTATCTTGGCCGATTCACCGCGTCATCGCTTGGAATCGAGACGTACACCTTCAGCCAACCGCTGGAAAACTACAGGCCACCGTGCGCAGACGAGGGGTGTACGATTGAGAACTCACGACTGGAAATTCAAAGCCTACGACCCGCTCCAGCGGGCGACGTGGCCGTTGAGGTGAACGACGAACTGTTCATTGTTTCAGCCATCGGCGTTCTGGTGAATCAATCGGAAACCACGGTCGTGGGTCAACCGTACGTTGTTGAGTCCACCACCTACGATGCGACGTTGGGCGCGCTGGATGCCGCTGAACTCGACAGCGCCATTCTCCGTATTTCTCCGGGTTTGGGTGAATCGGCCGTCTCTACGTTGTCCCCCGAAGGATCGCTGGAGATTTCTTCGGGAACGCCCTCCAACCTCGAAGCGGTGTATTCGGGCAGCGACGTCGACGGCCAACTCTCGGTCACCATTGAACCGCGTCAAGAGGACAAAGAGGGGGACGACATGGCTGACGACATGGGTTCCTCCCGGGGCGAGGTCTCCATGGAAGGCACCGCAAGCGGTTGGGACGCCTCCTCGGCTCTGGCGAACCAAATCTCGCTTTCGAGTCGCGGGGTTGCGCTCATCACCACCAGCGGTACCACGCCGGATGGATTGGAATTCAAGTTCACGAATGAAATGCCCTTGCCCAGCAGCCCGGGGTGCACCATCTCCTCTGCGAGCGGGAGCAGCACCGATGTCTACCTTGGTTTCAGCGTGCAGGACTACCACTTTGAGGACGAAGACAGGGGCCGAGTCACGTTTGATCGCACCGACCTCGTTTCGTTGTCCATCGATTGGGGGGACGGAGCGACCTCGAGCGTAGCGACCAGCCACAGCGACGACGACGGTCGAGAGGACTACGGTGAACAACACGCCTACGCCGCCTCGGCGCCGGGTGGAAGCAGCACGTACACCATTGAAATCGACTATGAATTTGAAAACGCCATCAACTACGTTCACCGGTTTGTGTTCAAGGAGAACCACGGATTCGAACAGTACGATGACGACGGCAACCCGTACTACGAAGGTTACGTCTCAACCAACGAAGAATGGCGCTATTGCGAGCTTAAACCGCCCGGGCAGGAAGCCATACCGAGCGCCCCCATCATCAACGAATTCGTCACCAACGGGCCGTTTGAGGTCATGACCCAAACGATTGGAACATCGGACGAAAACGGCAAATCCAACCTTTCGGTGGTTCCCCCTCACACCGGAGCCTACGTCAGCGTTGTTCAGGCAAAACACGTACGATCTTCGGACGGCGCTACGTTGACGGGCGTTGGCCTCAACTTTGGCCTCGCCACCTCAGGAGCGCTCGATGTTTCGGGCATGGACGTGTTGGGCTACTTCTCTGGCTTGCCGGTCTATGCGGCCAACGGCACGGATTCCACGCGATCCATCCAAATTCAAACCCATGGAATAAGCGACCGGCATCAAACCTCGGTCGGTAGTTTGCCCCTCGACTTGTCCGTCCCGTTCCCGGACATGGACGAGACATGGAACACCGAGGGTTCAGTGCAAGAGATTCAATTCAACCCCGGAGAAACCTCGCGCACGGTTCAACTCAACATCACCGCTCCGCTTTCTCTGATCGGCGTCGTATCGGTCAGGGCCGATTCAAACTGGGAAACCAACACGTCGGATTCGCTCACGCCTCTGGCTGTTCATTTCGGACTGGTGCTCAACAATCCGGAACAGCTTGACCTGACCGGTCCGCTGGGTCCCGGTCAGACAACCAACGTTGCGCTTGATGGCTCCCTTGACCCGGCCACCAGAATGCTGGCCGTAGCCTCACCCTCGCACGGCTTTGACCCTTCGACCATCGATTTCTCGACCATCACCGAGGCGTTTTCGACTGAACTCCTGCGACCTGCGACCGATTGGCCCGGTACGGAACACGAAGTCTCCAAGGTCTGCGAGGAACTCGAACTTGTCGTCCAAAACGGGCATGGTGCTGATGAGGACCACACGTTCCTTCACTTCCGCATCACGCACGATTCCAAATCGAGTCGCTACGACCGCACCCCCCACCCCATCAACACCGACACAGCTCGGTTGATTCAAACCTCAAACGGGCAGGTCGTCCCTCAGGACTCGACCACGACCTCAAACGATGAAATGGCCTTAGGAAACACCGTGTTTGTGGTGTACAATGCGTCGGGCCTCAGCGAGGGTGAGTACGAATTCTCGACCGGTTCACAGGGAATGAATTCGTCCATGATGGTGGAGTCCCACGGTCATGGTTCTGTTGAGGTGAGGGATGAACGAGAACGATGCGAGGGCGACGATCGATTCGACGATGCATCCGTTGTCTCCGATTTGTTTGACGAATACTTCACACGGTTCAGCACCATTGCGTGGGGTCAAGGCACGAGCGCAGATTTGCACCTCCCACATCTTTCATCGCCGCTTTCGGACTACACCGTCATCGGAATCGCTGAACAAGGTTCAGGAAACGAGGCTCAGATGGTTGCTGCGTTCAACTTTATCTCATCCCAAGTCAATCCCGAACCTCCGCAAATGGAGAACCTCTCGCTTGTCTTCACCCCAACCGACCCAGCACCTGGGGACGTTGTTCTCCTCACCATCACGGACGAGTCGAACAACCCCGTTGAGGGCCTCTCCATCATCCTGACGCAGAACAACGCCACCATGGCCAGCTTGATTTCAAGCGAAACCGGGCAGGCCTCGTTCGAAATACCGGTTGGAGAAACCAAGATCACCGTTTCAGGGGGCCAGTACAATCCGTTTGAACTCGTCATCGTCGTCTCTGAAAACCAATCGGACGACGACACAAGCCTGCCCGGAGACGCCGACGGCGACGGGTACGGAGACGCCTTGGACGCATTCCCCAACGACGAGAGCGAATGGCTTGACACCGATGGCGACGGAACAGGAGACAACGCTGACGACGACGACGACGGTGATGGACTGCTCGATCTTGAGGAATACCTCTACGCTCCCGTCACCGACCCGCTCAACGCCGACTCGGACGGCGACGGGTACTGCGATGGGGCCCTCGATGTCGAAGGCCACTGCCTTGCCGGTGATGCCTTCCCAACCGATTCTTCGGCATGGAACGATACGGACGGGGACGGTCTTCCCGACGATGTTGTGGGCGTTTCTTCGACAAATTTGCCTGAGGACAAGGACGACGACAACGACGGCTGGAGCGACGTAGAAGAAGCTGATTGTGGAACGGATTCGCTCGACGCCACCTCGACGCCGACCGATGCAAACAACAACGGCGTCTGCGATGTCTTGGACGGCGACGATTCGATTCCTGATGATGAACAACAGCAGGCCCAGGACGACGCTTCGAACGAAGACGACACCCCGTCTGCGGATGCGTCACAAAGCACAACGAGCATGATCGTCGCTGGAGCAGGCATCGGTCTGCTGATTCTTGTGGTCCTGAGCGCTTTGGTGTTCCTCCGGTCGCGTGGAAGGACTTCTGGGGTGGACGACGTGGAGTTTGCCAAGGAGGAAATGATGTTTGAGGAATTTGCTCGAGAGGCCAACAGCCCTCCTTCACGCCCTCCACACAACGCAGTGGGCGAGATGCACGACGGCTACGAGGCAATTGAATTCCCGAAGGATTCTGGAAGTTGGTTTTACCGCGATCCACAAACAGGGCAGTGGATGGAATGGACTTGAGCCAGACCCTACCCTGAGGTGCAGAAATGGGTGGGCGTCGGACAAAGGTCGTCATCGTCCTTGCCCTGTGCCTGTTTTCCGTACCTGTGTTTCTGCAGCCTCCTGACCCAAACATGGCAGGGTCGACAATCTTTGATGACCCAGCGCTGAACGAGATCGAGGAATCGAGCACCGACGACACCATCGGGAAAAATCTCCTCGTTCGCATCCAGCACGAGGACGCAGGGCCCCTGACGAGTAATTTCTCTCGCGTCATGGCCCTCATGGACATTGAGCAGAGCGCTTTGGGAGGCAACGATTCAACCTATTCATTCGATTCTCCGAAGGTGTTCATCCACCGACTGGAAACCCCCTTTTCCTCGTGGGAATCAGCGTTTCGAGATTCAAACAAAAGCATGGAAAACGCCTCGTCGTGGAGCGATGTGCTGCAACCCCAGAACGAAGACGGTTGGTGCGGGCAAGATGCAACCTCCAGCGAACGTTCGGCTTTGCAAGCCACGCTGCTGTTGTTGCCCAAGCAGAGCAACCTTGGCGTTGCCTGCCCGCAATACGCAGGCGCGTCAGCTTCACAACCACCACAGTCAAACGAACTCTTGTGGTTGGTGTGGCTTGACGGCGAAGAAAAACCCGTGGATTGGTCCGAACTGATCGCGTGGTGTGACAAGGTTTCAGCCAGCAGCGATTACGTGTTTGAACCAGCCGGCATCAACATCTTGTTTGAGGAGGCGAGCATCATCGCAACGGAGGATTTGAGGTTCATCGTACCGGCTGGCTTTGCCCTTCTGGTGTTGTTTCTGTGCGTGTTTTTGCGGTGTGTGAAGCTTGCCTCGATCACGCTCGGTTGCGTGGGGCTCGTGTTGGGTGCGGAGATTGGCTTGTTCGTCGCGATTGGTGAAACAGTTCCCGTC
>VMHT01038012.1_pt1 | contig 18239 bp, 22 predicted proteins | sample 4693611 | NCBI WGS metagenome assembly VMHT01 (sample SAMN12280063, study PRJNA550983) | marine metagenome | isolation source: seawater sampled from same location over 5 years 0.02-0.2 micron viral filtrate | place: USA: collected off the coast of southern California halfway between the port... ...
CTGGTTTTCAAATTCAAGGAGATGAAATAGTTGGAACTAACTTTAGATACAATAAAGCTGAGACTAATGATAAAGAAACATTTAGAAAGTTAAACTTATATCGTGATCGTCTTGATCTTGCAGTAAAATCTTTAGCTGGCGATAAAATGATTTCTCCAAAAGAAGCAGAAGCTATAATAATTGGTGATTCAGTGCATTATCAAAATACTAGAAAGGAAGCTCTTATAAAGGCTAGAGATAATTACAAGGCAAATAAAGGAATGGTAGTTAAGTATGATGGCTTAATAAATACCGCATTATCAAAAAAGTTGACTGGTACAGATATATTTAATATGAATGAAATGGATGAAGCTGGTAAATTAGAGCTTGGAAGTAAGCTTACTTCTGGTAGTTGGGATGATATTGTTGAGCAGCTTAGAGCTAAACAAGGTGAATATATAAATCTTAAAAATATTGCAAATGAAAACTATAAGAATTGGTATGGAAGTTATTTTGAAGAGTTAAAAGGTGGGCTGACTGAAGAAGAAATTGAAGCATTTAATCTAAAGCTTAAACAGAAACAAGAAGAGCAGGAGAAGATAAAGAAAGAAGCGGAGGAGAAGAAGCTTGAAGAAACTAAGCAGAGATACGAAGAGCCAGAAGAAGAAGAGAAGGCTAAAACATATAGTATAAGCGAGAAGAGTGATAGTGAAAGTTTACTTACTGGTTATATTGAGGGGAGTGTTTCTGATTCAGTACTAAAAAATATTGGAGGACAATCTCTTTTAAATCGTGCAAGAGTAATGAAGAATGCTTATAAAGGGCAAAAGCCTAAAGCTACAGTTATACCTTTTGTTAAAACAAAGGGAATTACTCCAATTGACATAGAAACTTTAAAGGGATCAGATTTTAAAAATCCAGGAAAGTCTGGCACATTTTCTTGGGAAGATATTGCAAGTGAAATTCATTCAAGTGGAAAAGCAAAAACTGAAAAGGGCACTTCAATTGCTGAACAATATTTATCTGATAAAGTTGATATTAGTGATCTTAAAATTAGGTGGAGGGGTAAAAGAGAATCTGTCGAATCTCTTAAAAATAAATTTAAAAAGCTTGGTATTTCACTCAAAGAGTTTAAAGAAAAATACAGTAAGGATTACAGAACTCTTGTAAATTTATTAGCAAAATCAAGGAATAAATAACAGTATGATAGATGTTTCATCATTAGTAAAAGCTGCGAAAGAAAAATATCCTGCTCATTATGCAGGAATGGATGACGAACAAATATACCACGTTGTTCGTAAACGTTACCCTAATCTAGAATGGCCAGAATCTTCTCCATATGATATAGATAGAGAAGTAAATCCTAACAGAGAAATGCTAGACGCTTCTAGGCAAGACCCTGATCCAAGTATGCTCTCAAATATAGCCCTTGCAGGACTTCCAGAGATATGGGCAGATAGACATGACTTTGCTAAGAAAGCATATAATAATTCAATGTCAGGTCTTATGTATCAAACAATGTATGGTACGACTAAATATAAAGTAGAAGATTATGATTCTCCAATATGGGAGGATGCTGCTGGTTTCTTTTTAGGACTTGTATCTCCATTAGACATTGCATTATTTCTTGGGACTGGTGGTCTTGGAGGAGCAGCAGGTAAAGAGATTGGCAAAAGAACAATCGTAAAATCAATAAATAATGCTATAGGTAAAGCAAGCACAGCTAAAGCAAGGGATAAACTGTTTGCAAGAAAGATGATAGCAGAAGCTGGTATGGAGTCTGGCTTTAGTCTTGGTACTTATGGAGCTGCTGGTGGAGCAATTGCTGAGGCTGCAAGACAAAGTGAAGAAGGGCTTGAAGATTTTGACTATGGTAAAATAGTTGGAGAATCTGCAAAAGCATTTACAAGTGGTGCTATTATAGGTGCTGCTAGTGGTGGTGTTGCTAAAGGAATTATGTCTCCTAAATTTGCTAAGGCTGCAATGACTGCAAAGAAGGGGAATGAAAGTATAAAGAATTTAAGTACAAGACTGTTAAATAATCCTCTTGCTCAGGTTATAGCCGAGGGACAACTTTTTACTGCTGGTCAACTTACTGAGCAGGCTCTTATACATGGTCAAGATATAAGCATGGATGATTATTTTCGTGGTGTCTTTACAAATACTGGTATTATTGGTGGCATGAGGGCTTCTACCAAAATATTAAGGCAGGGTCAAAATGACATGACTCGCTATCAAAAGGCTAGAAGGAAACATTATGATATTTTAAAGGAAAAGCGTGGGACTGTATTTGAAAATGTAAAGAAAGAATTAGATGAAGCTGGTATTAAACCTCCTTCAGAGCTTGCAGATGAACTTATAAAGACAAATCTTGAGGGTCAAGAGCAAGAAGGTGCATTTAGATGGATTAAAAAACAAGAAAAAGATTTGTTCCATTTAATGGAAGATAAGAAGTTTGAAAATTTAACTCCAGAAGAGCAAGCTAAAGCTGTTAAACGCTATGTTACTTTAAATAATCTTTACCTTGATATGTATGATAAGCTTATTACAGATAAGACTCTTAGAGATCAAGTGTTTGAATCTGTTGAGAGAGATACTGGGCGTATTCACCCTAAGACAGGAGAGCCAATTAAAGAGCATAGAAAGCCAACTGATGCTCAAAGCAATACACAAAAGAAAAAGTATGAAGCATTATTAGAAAAACATAAACAAATAAGTAAGTTCAAGAATGAGTTTGGCTTAGGTGATAACAAGAAGGGCAATGAGACTGTATCAAAGCTTTCCAAAAAAGAAGGTGTTGAGCTAGAACCTTCTATTTCAGTAGAAAAAACAGCCCAAAACCTTATTGATGAAGCACTTAATATTGGCATTACCAAAGAGGCAATAGAACTACATAAAGGGAAAGGTATAGCAACCCTAGATGCATATAATCCAAAAGGATATAATATGGAGGGTCTCAGGAATTTAATACAAGCCAAAAGAACGGAAGGTGCTCTAGGTATAATTGGAGAGGGTTCTGATCTTGCAACCTCAAGAGAAAAACTTAAAGGTTTTGAAGATACAAGATGGAAAAAAAATACAGAATTAAGAAACCAAGATAATGTTAGAGATTTAGCTGATAAAAACAAGTACACTATTTTATTTACTGCTGATAGATTTTTATCTGGAGAGCAAAGAAACCCAGCTATAAATGAAGCTGTTAAATTTGCAAGGTGGATTGAAAAAAGTCATCCAGAAGCAAGTCTTGCAAGTGATGGTAATATATTAAACAATTATTACAAACAGTATCTCGCCTCGATAAAAGAAACAATGCTTGCAAATAATAAAGATATTAATCAAGTAAAAAATAGACAGAATATTGTAAATACAGGTCTTAGAACTTTTTATAAAAATCTTCGTACAAGGTTGTCTGATAAAATAAATCCTATCCCAGAAGGTAAAGCTGAATTTAAAATACCTAAGACTCAACGTAGAAGTGTATTTGTTGGTGAGCTTGGCAAGGAAGAAACACGTGATCCCCAATTAGCCAAACTTGCATCACCATATATAGAGGGTGGTAAGGGCGGTGATGTTATTATTTCTGGGGAAGGGAAGGCATTTACACAAAAAAATAAAGTTGGAAAAGATACTGTTGTTAAAAAAGATATGATAAATTCAATTATAAGTTTTGCTAGAGTTGTTAGACCGAGAGCAAATGAATTTACACAAACAAAGGTTTCAGGGTTTAAGCCTGAGATAAATGAGCTTCATGTTATTAGAAATAAATCAGGTGCTTGGTCTACTATAAAAACAAATGAAAGTGTGAATAAATTCATTCAAAACCATATAGATAAATATAATCTTGGCAAGGATGATTTGTTATTTTTTGCTGAAAGACAAGGCAAAAGAGTTCCTATAAAAGCGGGTGAAGTTAAATATATAGTCCTTGATGCAATAGAAAAATCTGGAATAGATGTACAAGTTTATCATCCAAAGCATGGAATTGTAAGTTTAAATACTCCTTTGGGCAAAGAAGCTGTATCTGGTCTTCCCTTAACACGTATATTTAGAACCTTTCAAGAACAGGGAAGAGGAAGTGCTGGGGTGAAAGAGGCTGAGAGTGCTGGATTTATTCAAGATTTAGGCAACAAGGCAGTTGCAAAAGTATCTTATGATATTGGTGCTAAAGTAGATGTTACACAGGCAGGTACACTTAGAGAAACATTAGCTCCAGAGGGCAAGGTAACTCCAGCCACTAAAGCTCAAGTTGAACGTATAAATAAATGGGCTAAAGAGAAATTTCCTGAAATAGAAAAAAAGATTGTAGATAAATTAGAACCTGATGCTAATGGGAAAGAAGTACTTGCTGACCTTATTGGTCATACTGCAAGGATTGTTAGGGGTAAAGCACCAGCTGATGCACTTCCGCATGAAATTGTTCATCATGTTTTTAATGTCTTAGAGGCTGTAGGTACTCCTGAAGCTAAAAGACTTATGGAACAATCAATAAAAGCATTTGATAGTAAAGAACAAGCGGTTGTAAGGATTGGCGAACTTGTAAGTGGTAGACTTGAAAAGGGATTAATTCCAAAGGCTAAGGCATGGGTTAAAAGATTTAATATATTTTTAAAGAATCTATTTGGTAGTCCTCTTAAAACTAAAGAGGCTGATTTCTTACTTAGTGAGATGGTATATAAGAAGAAAGGTATTCCAACTGCTGTATCCCCAAAAGCTGCACGTGAAGCTACACGTGAAACTATGGTAGCTCCAATAAGAGAAAAATATGGAACACCAGAAGACCTTAGAAAAGTAGTAAAAAGAAACTTTGATGTAGCAACTGAAAATTTAGGATCAACAGATAAGAAAGATTTGGTAAAATATATTTTAGGAGATGTTCTTGGTGTACCAAAAGATCAATTTGGAAAACTTATATATAGAATAAAAGAAAAATTAACTCCAGAGCTTGAAGATAAATATTATGAACATCTTACTAATTTTAATACTGTCGTAGAGACAAGCGGTGTTGAAAAACTTAGACGAATGAAAGATGTAAAAGGATTTTTTAAAACAATTCGTGGGATAGAAAATCTTCAAAATGGTGAAAGAATTATAAGAAATATAACAGAGAAAGAGCAAATAGATCACTTGCTTAGTGTTGGTGTTAAGGATGGTGATATATGGAAGTCAACACCAGAACAATTACAAGACTATCATAATTATCTTCTTGAAATGGCTATAGAAAAGACTACAGACCCTTCATATATAGCAGAGCAACGTAACTTTGGGCTATCTAATAATAAAGGACTTACAAAATATCAACAAATATTGCAACAAGTTGAAGGAGCAATTCTCCCTGTTGTAGATGTTATACGTTCTCTCGGATTTGAGAAGCTTGCAAATAGACTTCACGATCATGTTGCACAAGAGCAACATCATTATGGTGAAGGTCATCAGCTTATGAACTATGATATTACTCATGGCTATACAAGAAAGACAAAAGGTGGAAAGACAATAGAAGAGGTAGAGCCAATAAGTGGTGTTACTATTCTAGGTAAAAATAGTAAATATGAAAAACTTAGAGATAATATATCCTCTGTGGATCATCGTGGAGAAATGTATTTAGATGCACTTAAATGGGTAGAGAATAAAGAACTATCAGTAAAAGAAAAAAAGAAACTTCAAGCTGAAATTGATTTCTTTGAAAAAGCTATTAAGCCTGAATGGAAGAAAACTATTAAGACGAAGGGTCTTGATGGTGACGCTTTAAATGCTGTTGATGCTAATGGCAAGTTTAAATACATAGATATAAAGACAGACGAAGGAAAGATAGTAGCGAGATATGCCGATCCTGTTGTTGGTATGCCTGTTTATTATAAGAATGCTTATTTCAAAGCCTTGGAAGCAAATATGAACGAAGCTCAATATGAAGCTTATAGAAAGCAGGGTGATGTAAAATGGATTGAAGATGGTATTTATATCAATCGTACTGTAACAGATAATTTTAAAAATGTTGTCAATCTTGAAGGAAAGGGTTTTGAAAAACTTATAGAGAATCAAGTTGCAAGAATAGCCACAGAAGAAGCTAGGAGGCATTACAATGTTTTAAATCCAAGTACATCTCAAATAGCAGAGTTTAGGAGCTTTGCACGTGGCATTGCTATTGGCAATATTGCTGATGCAAATAGTTTTAGCTTTAATAGATTTTCAACTAAGTTTCTTATGAAGAGACATGAAAAATTGCCAATGTTCATAAAAGACAATGAAGGTAATTGGATACGTACATATGAAAATACATTTGATGGAACTCTTAAAAAGTATGCAGTTGGAATGTCAAAGTACATTGCAGGCATTGAAGTATTTCCAGAGTTTGGTAAAATTCCTGGGGCTAAAATTCCTGGAGCTAAAGTAGAAATACAAGAGCTTAGAAATGTTAAAAAGGGTGGTGAGTGGGCTGATTATGTACAAGAGGCTGTGGATCATCAGCTTGGCATTGGTAAGAGTAGTCCATTTAATATGTCTCTAAGTGCTATACAAGAAGCTGCAAATATTCTTGCTAAAACACAGCTTTCAAATCCACTATCTGGGGTAAAGAATGCCTTTCTTGCAACATCCCAAGCAGCGTGGGCATATGATGCACTAGATATTGGGCGTGGAATGGCAGATGTATTTAGACAGGAAAATAATATATATGTTACGAAGACTGGTGCAAAACATATGGGTGTTCGTCACTATGAGGGTGGTAAATTCTCTAAACTTACTGATAAATATTTATTTAGCCTTGGTTTAATGAGACCATCAGAAGGATGGGCTAGGACATTTTCTGTTCTTACTGGTAAGATAGATCAAAAAAAGAATATTGAGTACCTTCGGTCAAATCCAAAAGATAGTAAATTATACAACAAGGCAAAAAAACGTCTTGAAACTTTTTATGAATTACCAGAAGCTGATATTAAGCTTCTTGAAAAATATGGATATGGTCATGGCAAGAGCCTTGATGGACATGAGTTTATAAGTAAGTTTGAGCAGGGTAAAATGGAACGTAAGCTTGAGACAATACATGAACGTATGAATAGCATGGCACATATTAAAACACAGGGAGCATCAATCGCACTTTATATGCCATCATTTGCAGGTAAGGCAGGCGTTAAACCATTTACCCTATATAAGAGAATGGCGTATGCTGCTAGTGTAAATACTACTAAAAATATGAAAGAGGCATATCAATCAGGTAACTATATGAGATTAGTTTCTGGGACTTTAGCTACTTATTTTAGTGGTCAAGCACTTCTTGGTTTATATTCAGAAATTCTTGGAGCACCATTGCCAAAAGAAAATTCTGGTTGGTGGCACAACTTTTGGACAGCAATGTGGCGTGGTGAATTTATGGGTCTTATGTCTGAGTATTGGAGTCCATTTGGAGAATCAGCTCATATGAGCTTATATCCATCTTTGCTTGAGAATGCTGGTACACTTGTAATGAATGCACAACAAGTAATAGAAGGCAAGAAGCATTTTTGGGGAAGAAAGCAAGCAGCAGATAGCTATTTAAGATCACTTGTAAGTATTTATAATGCAGGTCAACATGTAATTGAAAGACGTAGTAACCCATACAGTAATAAGGCAGCAAAATATAATCAATTATATAAAGATTTTGAAGGAGAAGTTTATCCTAATAAACCAGATATGGATTTTGAAGCTACGACAAAGACTCCATATTATATACAATTGCAGAATGCATTTAACAAGGGTAGTGCAAAAGAGTTTTCAAAAGCATTTGTTCTTACTTACTATGCTTTAGCCAGTGATGCCTATAATAAAGGGTTTGAGATAAATGGTGTAAGGCATTACAGTATGAATATGGCATATAAATATGCTAATCAACAGATGAAAAATAAAATGAAAGCTTTAAATCCTAATCGTGGAAGGACTACACCGAAAAGCAAAACACAGACTAAGGCAAAAGAATATAGCTGGTATAAATGGCTTAGCAAAGATGAGAAGAAAGAATATTTAAAAGAACTTAAACTTCTTGAAGGTGACTACAAAAGAAGGCTTGGTGAATTTAGCTCACAGTTTGAATATTTTAAAAGAAAGAATAATCTTAACGACCTTAGAAAAGAATTTGACTGGATACATAAGCTTTAATACTTATCTACCCTTAAAGCATTCTTTTTAATAATATCTTTCCTTATAAGATATGCAATCTTTTCTATGTTATCTCCATTACCAATAAACTTAACAGGAGCAAATGGTTTTATTACTTGTCTCAATGTCTCAGGTGTTATCCATATATAAATCTCACCATCATCAAACACCCAATAATCTGCTTCGGTTGTTGATAATGCAGAAGGTTTTCCTGGGGGCATCTCAATCTCAACAACTATGTTGTTTGTATAATTAGATTTCTTGTCTTGCTTTACTTCTATTTTCTTATTAGTCTCTGGTACATATATATCGTAACCTTTACAGTATCCTTTGATGACATGTGCTTTAGGATACTTTTTCTTTATCTTTTCACATACAGCATCTTCACTACTATTCCCGATTGATAAATCATTTTTAAAGTTCTTACCTGCTTGTTCGTTTGTTATTATCTCCACTAGTTCTCCATCTAAGTATTCTATTTCACCAAATATCCTACGAATATCTGGCAGTAATTTATGGCACTTGTGATAATTGCCATCACTGTCTTTAAAGTACATTGTTGTGGCTATTTCCTTTAATTCACTCACTATTCTGTACTACAAGGTCAATATGGGAGTGTTTAAGCTCCAAATCATACGCTTAAAGCCACTTTCTTTTCTTTTTGGGGTTCTACCCAAGGTTTGCTATTAGCATAGCTTAAATGAGCCTCTACTCCATAGATAGCTATCAGTAATGCATCAGCAGTTTTAAGTGTTACCTTCTTTGCATTAGGACATTTATCCTTTGCAATTTGTTTCAATATTTTCTTTCGTATATCCTTCTTTAAACCTTTTTGTATCTCAAAATGTGACTGCCACATCTTTGGAGTTACAAGTGTAGGTGTTAACTCATGTGAGGCAAGTACTCCTTGCCACTGTCCATAGTTTTCACCAAAAGTAAATGACCCAACCCTACCATCTGTAGGGAATGCCCATACCTTTTCCAAGAATACTCTTGTTCTGTATGCTGCGACATCGTTGAGACATATGCCAATAAGGAGAGCCATATCATTTACTGTCCTTGGACAGTTATGTAGTGTTACTGTCTCATCGGTAATGACAGCAATGCCACCACCTTTACCTGGGTCAATTCCTATACATTTTCTAAAAGGGGATTTCATCTTGCTGTTCCTCCGTTAATGGTGGTACAAATAGCTCATCTTGACTGTTATACATTTTACATTTGTCTCCATCGTATGCCATTTGTATTGATCCTGTTTCTCCATATCTAACTTTAGCAGCTACAAGTACAATCTCATGTTTTTGTTCTGGTTTACCACCTTGTACTTTATATGGATAGTAGACAAAGAATACATTCTCTGCTACTTGTTCTATTGCACCACTTTCTGCGAGGTCAGATAACATAGGTCTTTGAGTACCTCTCGTCTCCAAAGCTCTATTTAATTGTGAGGCTAAAATTACTGTACAGTTATACTCTTTTGCAATCCATTTATAGTCATTTACTATTCTTTCAAGTTGCAATCTTCGTTGCTCTTCTTTTCCTGATGGTGTTATGAGTTGTATGTAATCATCAACTATAACATCAGGTTTAAACTTTTTAATTTCTGTAGCTGATGTAGGGAAGTCTCTTATCTGATCGTACATGCGAAAACGCTCAGCACAATATTTCTTTGATATAAAGTCACGGACTCTATCAAGCTCTTGTAACTGCTTAATATCATAGATGCCTTGACGTATCATTGTATAAGATAATCTACCTGATTCTAAAGCGAGTAATTTTTTCAACACTTCTACGTTTGTAAGTTCTCTGTTGAATAGCATCACTTTTCGTTTTCCTGCCAAAATATTTGACAACAAATTTAGAAGCATCGTAGATTTACCATGCCCAGGTCTGCCACCTACTATTGTAAGCTCACCCCTTGTTAGGCCACCTGCAAACTTATCTACATTTTTAAACCCTGTTTTAATAAGTAGTTTGTCCGTATTTTGTATTGATTCTATTGCATCACCAAGAGCATCATCAATATTGAAACTACTATCTGGCCTTAGATTTATAAGTTCACCAATAGAAGTATGAGCTGATACAAGAACATCTAAAGCATCTACCTTATTGTTCATAGCTGTTTCTTCTATTTCCTTAGCTTGATCTACAACAAGTCTAAGTAGGTATTTCTCATATATCTTTTTAGCATATATTTCTATTGATCCTTCACTGCCAGCACTCTCAGTACAGTCAATAAGAAAGACACTATCCACTTTTTGAATATAATCACTATCATCAAGAGTAGATGACACCGTCATAAGGTCAATATGCTCTCTTCTCTTTATCATCCCACCAAGGATGTTCCACAGCACTTTACATCTGTTGTCGAACCATACCTTGTCTGATACAATATACTTCGCTATATCATTAAATTTGGAAGGATACAGTATAACAGCACCAACTATGGCAAGTTCTATTAAAGCATCATTTGGAAGCTCTTTGTTATATTCCATATTAAAATAGCTCCTCCTGTGATGTTTTATTGTTGATTAACTGTGCATACTCTTCGTTTAATTCAATACCTATCCATTTTCTGCCAAGTCTTTTAGCTACATTTGCTGTTGTGCCACTACCCATAAATGGATCAAGGACTATGTCTCCTTCCTTTGTCCCTGCTTTTATACATAGCTCTGGTATCTTCTCAGGAAACACAGCAAAATGTGCCTCTCCTGATTGTGCGGTATTAATACTCCAAACACTACGTTTATTTCTAAATTCTCCAGTCGGCTGCGTATCAGCAGCCATACTATTTGCTAATAGTTCACCTCTTCTACTGTCATTCCTTGCACCTCTATTATCACCAACATATACAGCTTTCTCTTGTATAGCCTCATAGTCAAAATAATATCTAGGTTTAAGTGACAGAAGAAATATATACTCGTGAGACTTAACACATCTATCTTTAACAGCCTCTGGCATTGGGTTAGGTTTATGCCATATAATATCTTGACGCAGATACCATCCATCTTTTTGAAGGGAGAATGCTAACATCCAAGGGACACCTGTAAGGTCTTTTGTTTTTAGGCGGTGATGTTTAGGTGGAGCTTTACGTTGCATCCTATAACTACCACCTGTAGAGTCGTTGGTTATTGAATTATCACCTTCCCAGTGACCACCCTTAGCACCGAAGTAAGTATCTCCAATGTTGAGCCACAGAGTACCATCATCTTTAAGTACACGTTTTGATTTGTTGAACAAGGATGTGAGGGTTCTTACAAAGTCTTCAGGTACAAGCTCCTCACCTAACTGCCCATCCGCATGGTAGTCTCTAAGACCCCAATATGGAGGAGAAGTTACTATAGCCTGTACTGACTTTTCTTCTATCTCATCTATTTTTTCAAGACTGTTCCCAATCAGTAACATCATATTTCTCCATTAATTGAGAATACCTATGCATAGTAGTCTTGATAAGTGTTGGTGTTATTTTTACACCAAACTCTGTTACACCGCCTATGTCATCGAGAAACAGCCTAAGCTGCGTCTCATAGAAAGATATTAACCATTCTTGGAGTTGTTGTTCTGACTCGAATCTGTCTGCGAAGATTCCCAAGGTTTATCCTTTGTTAACGATTGTTCTATTGCTGATTCTATTTCATCTTCGTCAACTTGGTTAACCTTATAGAGTGAATTGCCATCTTGCATTTCAAGTGGCTGTATTGGTTGGTTCTTGTAATAGACTCCCCAATTTTCACTTTTGAGTACCTGCATTATTAGTTCTACTATATTCATGACCTTTTCTTTTTGTTTTAATTTAGCCTCTCTGCACATTGCTATCTGTGTTTCAGCACACAGTGCATCCATGTAGTTGAGGTATTTTTTACCGCTTGAATCTAAATATACAGTATCAAGCTCATTTTTTATTTTCAGATCGTTGTTGTTTTTCAAACTCTTCTGCTTTAGCTTTGACGAATTTATTAAACTTTTCAGTACTATTACTGAACTCTAAATATAAACCAAATAGGTTATCAATTTGAAGGAGTTTATTATTTAGATACTGTGTGTTTCTATCAATGATGTCAATAGCTTCCGTTATCTCTTTATTGGTTAATTTCTTTTTCTTCAAGTATTCTCTTTTGTTTTGCTTTTTTCATATTTTTTGTGCCAAACTTTTCCTTGTAAGCACACTCTCTACATATTATAATTTCATCGCCTGTAAACCAACTCTTCCAAGAGAACTTATTTTTTTTTGTTATCCCTTCGCACATTTGACATCTGAAGGCTGTTGAGGGACTTTCCTGTAATAAAGATATTACTGGTGGAGCTCCCATATTTTTCTATAAAGTAATCTCTTATCTTTTGAGCTGGTGTTTTGATGATTATGTTACAGTTGCAGCCTTAGTAGTTTTTTTACGCTTTCCTACTGGTGCTGTATATTCTTCGTCTGGCTTTAATTCTATCTTTTCTTTTCTTATCTCTGCTTCGTGCTTATCAAGTTCATCGTGGAGGTCTACATGGTGTACTTTTGTCTGTATCATCTCCTCAAGTGCATCTTCTAAAAGCTTTATTCTTCTGCCATGGTTATCTCTCGACAATTTTAAATCACTAATATCATTCTCGTTGTTTATTGCTCTACCCATTATTGCTCTCCTTTATTATTATCTACTATCGGTATGTATGAATGTAATATTTTTTCCATTACATCCAGTCTGTTTTTCAATTCTTTCTTTTGGTCTGTAAGGCTTTTAATTATATCAATAAGCCTATCATTATTTGACTCAAGTTCTTCTATTCTTTCTATATTACTATGTATAAGTTCTTTCCAATTTACTGGAGGATGACTATTCTGTTCTAGTTTTTTCAATCTTGCCTCTATATTTCTTATAATATCTGTTTGTTTTATACTATTCATTTTAAAATATTAGTGAGCAGATAGCTGTTCGGATTTGCTAATCATAGACCGTATTGTTCATCAAGGTAAAAGAAGCGTACCTGCCCACTATTTTATAGCCCAAAACAACAACACCATTACTATCTTATCGAGTATCCATAGAATGATTAGTATTGTCAGTTTAGTTTCGTTACTCATAATTCTTAGGGGAAAGACATCAGTTCTTTTAAAACTAAGATGCTCCAACCTTTCCCCTGCCACTTTGGGTATTACCCCTTATTGTTTTGTAGATACCTATATACAGTTGCTCTACTTATATTTAGAAACTTAGCAACTACGTCAGGTTTTCTTTTCAGCTTATTTACAAGGAATCTTGTAATTGCTTTTTTTGTTTTCTTAGAACGGAAGATCATCAGTAGTAGTCGTAGCTAATTTTTTTCCATCTGCCCAGAGTTTAGTAAACTTAACTCTCCATGATGGACGATTTTTACCATGATCGTCTGTCCAATCTTGACCTCTACTAACAACAGCAGTCACTGGTGTTCCATTAAGGGCATCTTCTTGTACATCTGGCAGTAGTTGAACCTTAACAGTTTTATCATTGATTGTACGCTCTTCTGTTGGGATTTCCATTCCAAGTGATTGGCAAAACATCAAGTATCTTTTATTACCCTCTGAGTTTGACTCAAATGTATCACCATCAGTTGGCTCTAAGAATCTAAATACACCATCAGCAACTATAGTCTTACCAACATAATGCTCACCAGTAACTGTTCTTGGCTCATGACCATTTCTATGTATTGTATAGTTATTATGTGTATTTTCAGGTGCAATCGTAACCTTAAAGTTAAAGATACGTGCTTTCATTAGTCTTTTGTCTTTAGTAAATTCCCTTGTTATAGTGCGAGTCCCTGTTATGTGTCCAAGATACTCACCTTCAACCATAGGAACATATTCGTCTCTTGACTCTGTATCTCCACTTGGGATAAACAGAGCTTCTTCATGTTTTAGTGTTTCTGTCATTGTTGACATTTACTCTCCTTTATGTGTTAGTGTAATGTTCCACTGCTTTCTGGAAATTACCCTGATTGATTTGTCCCATACTTATTTGATGCATTACTGTATCAACTAAGTCTTCTTTATCATTATCTTTTAATGTACTCATTAAAGTCTGTGTTTGCTTTTCATCCAATGGTGGACTCGGTGGTAAATCTTCACCTGCATATAGATGGATACCAAGACCATGTAGTGCTATTGCTTTAGCTAAACATCTCTGTATGCTTGTGTTTATTTGAAATGAATTAGGTGCTGGAATAGGTTGGTTCTGATGATTAAGCACAGGATGTACTTGTGTCATCTCAACTCCATTCACTATCACAGTTACCTTAACAAAGTAACCACACTCTGTGGCTATAAATGGGACACATTCATCTCCATACTCATGTACTACCCATGTAGCCTCTGGATGTCTTTTCTTTAACTCTCTTACAGCATAAGCCCAACTAAGATAGCTGAACTTACCTTTCTTCTCGATATGATTAGTAACATCTACCATATCTAGCTCTGTAAAATAGTTTGTTGCTTTTTTAGTTGCCATTATTATTCTCTCCTGTTAAAATATATTTGGTGGATTACAATGATCTTTAAACTGACAATAGTTACACACCCATTTGTGTACAGGTGATGTGCCAAGTTTAAATAATGGTAATCCTTTTGAATGTTCTTCGTTTATAACGTGCCAGTATCTTCTTGCTTGATCTACGTAGGTAAGTGGAACTACAGACTCTCTCATTGTGGAATTATCTTTGTTGTAGTATAATAAACTCATACTATCCAAGCTCCCATACTGCTCTTTAATTGCCATCCCATAAGTTCCAAGCTGAAGATAATGATGACCACTCTCAACAGGCTTAGTCTTACTGAACCTTTTTGACCATGCAAAAGTTCCAATAGTTTTTATATCGTGGAGCTTGACGATGGGATTAGTATTCGAGCCAGCAGTATCCAATGAGATAACATCGTAAAAACCTCTGACGTTTAAAGATTCAATCTTGATTTCACCTTCAATATGAAAAGTGACAGCTTTCTTTTTGTTAGAAGGTATTTCTTTTTTTTCTTTTATATTAATATACTCTTTATTACTATAGTTATTATAATATAGTAACGAGGATTGTATCTCTTTATGCATGGCAGTTCCTAAGCCCATTATTCTCATACTTTTTTTACTTGCGGGATTTGTTGGCTTTGCCCTTTCTACAGATTCAAAATATAACTTGCGAGAACAAAGTCCAGCACCACTTGCATGATACCAGCCTTCATTCCCTTCGTATCTCTCTTGTCTGTTCTTTTCGTTCAGATGTAATAAGTAGTCATGATAAATTTCCTCAAACATTATGTGCCTACAAATTCTTCCATAAGCCTTGTAAGAGTTTCTCTGTATGTCGCATCTTTTACAGTTAGTGATTTTATCTTGAATCTTGTAAATAACTCCTGTGGAACTTTCAATGTATATGTCGCAAATTCTCTATCTTTTCTCTTCATGAATATCCTCTATTTCGTGTTGTGATTATGTTTAAAATTACATTAGATTAAATGATACCGCAAAAGGTTTTTTATAAATATATTATTTATTTTTATACCTCTTCTATAGTCTCATAAAATCTCATCTTTGTCTCATAGTCTTACTTAGGTCTTAATTTGCCTTCGGAATCTACAGTCATCTCATTATCTACAGTATCTAAGATTTCCTGTCTCACTTTGTACATAGCAAGTGCAATATCATAACATGCTGTAGCAACTTCGTGACATTCTTTCCCCCTTGAATCATAAGACAAACCCCCTCTGACATATCCAGAGAGGGCATGTGCTGCAAAGTAATCAAGTAAGTCTATTGTTGGTTTATCTTCCATTAGTCAGCGTATGTGAATAGTCTAACTTTTTTCCTTGATCCCTTATTATATATTTCTTCTATATTTTTTAGGTAATCATTTCTATTTGCCTGATGCATTAGCTTGGGAGTTCTTTTTTGAAGTTTCTTCAAAAACACATCATGATTGTACACATCCTGTTTTTTGTCAAACAAATGAACTAAGGCACGAATAAAATGATGATGTGTGTAACCATCAAAATATGGTTTAACCTCAGTTATCATATTTGCCTGTTTAATAGCTATATCGTATTGGACTATTCTAAATTGCCCATCTGCAAAAGCTCTAGCCATCGTTTTTTGACCTTTCCTGCTGCCATAGCGTTGGCTTGTATTTCCTAATAGTAGTTGCATACACTCAGTATGATTTATTTCATAGCTATTGAAAAATTCCTTATAGGTTATGTAATCTTTATACTTAAGATCAATGAAGCTTTCCATGTGCTGTTGCCAGCTCCATGTCTTAACATTAGAGTTTAGTCTTTTGACATCTTGCAAAGTCATGCCTGGAATTATGGTATAGTAAACTGGAACTCCAAGTCTTCTACATGCCTCAAGTCTATTTTGACCATCTCCAACACGAAATTGCTCATCAACAACTATAGGAACTGGAAGCTGTTTTTCAGCAAGTGATTCCATTAGATTTTTTATATGTGCCTCATTTGTTTCTCTGTTGCCCTTAAAATGTCCAAACATATCATAGTTAGTTGTTTTATACACAGTATTTACAACCTCAGAATGTATATCTGTTCTTCGATGGTTTGTTACCAGAGGTCTTCTAACTGACACTGGTCTTTTTATTGTAGTTTCCATTGCTACTCCTTATCTTGTTTTATGTTGTATATTGTACCCTTGACCTTTATCTGTTCAAGAGTCTTTGCATTTATGAATCTGTAAGCTTTCTTGTGCATGTCAAATACACCAATAAGATCACGTTCTTCTGGCTTAAACTTCAGCCCTACTCCTTTGACGTATTTAGCTACACCTTGTCTGCATACCATCTTTCTTTTCTCACCATCTTTCTTTGTGAAAACAGCTGAGAAAATCTTTCCATTAGTTTTATATATATACTGCTTAGCAGTTTGTCTATCTATCGTTTTCATCTGTATCCTCCCAATCAAATTCTAATCTCACAGCATCAGTTCTACCGCTTACTGGGATTACTGATACAAATGAGTTCTTTTTTATTTCGTTTGCTTTTAAAAAGCTGTTTGGAAATGTCAGCCTTCCTCTATTATCTATTTTTAATTTACATATCATAATCACTATTACATCTCCTAAAGTTATAGGGGTGAGCCAGAAAGGTTGTGGCATGAATAAAGCCACAGCTGTTAATCAGACAGCAACAACCCACCCCTAATTATTATTATCCTTTGAATATAAATTCAAATACGAAGTACCATAACAGTATACAACCTGCTACCATGCTCATAAATACCATTACATGACCAAGCATTCCACCTATTACAGTAAGCCTATCTAACAAGTTATCTCTGCTTAACATATTGTGAACCCTCCGCTATTAGCACAGAAGTTTGCAAACTCACGTACATTGTCTTCGCTGAATGGGTACGACTTGTTCCAGTTATCATCACTAAGACCTTTTTGAAACCTATCACGTTCTGATTCATATGTCTTGACATCACCATTCTTAATTAGCCTAAACAGTTTCTTTGCTATTTTAGTTGCCTTTGTCTTGCTTATTTTATGACCATTATTCCAAGTGCCCTGTTCTATATCTTTATCTGTAAGTATATTATCACATGTACTAGTAACAAAGTTCCACAGTGGTCTCCACCACCATACATTGTTTCTAAAGTATGTTCCGCAGTTTTCATCCTGCCATTCATGGTATTCCTCCCAATGCTTATTCGTTCTATCTGTCATTGGTGGTAACTTTGGCTGTGGTCTTGCTATGTTTGGACTTAGTCCTGATAAATCAAATCCCATTACTTGTCTCCTTTCTGTTTATTGTTTAACATGTCATCTTCTCTTGTCAGCTGATGATGATACTCATCCCAATGTAGAAGTATCTGCCTTAACAGTGTAATCGTCAATTCCCTATATACTGTTATGTTCGACTCTACTTCTTCATCTACATGTGCAACTGTTACCATTGATTCAATACCAGCAAGTGAATATGGTGCAAGTACATCATGCCTCTTCATTATACTGTCATATTTAAACTGTATCATGTTATCCCTTTCTTATTTCTGTTATTATGTTAATTATTATGATTACGAAGAGCACATAAGCTATTATATCCATGTTATGTATTCTCCATCGCTGTAAAGCTTTCACCAACAAGCTTACCAAGTAATGTACTCTTGCCCTTAAACC
>VMHT01061631.1_pt1 | contig 18238 bp, 34 predicted proteins | sample 4693611 | NCBI WGS metagenome assembly VMHT01 (sample SAMN12280063, study PRJNA550983) | marine metagenome | isolation source: seawater sampled from same location over 5 years 0.02-0.2 micron viral filtrate | place: USA: collected off the coast of southern California halfway between the port... ...
GAGTTCTTTGGCAAGATTGGCAACTTGGTTTTCAAACTCTTCACCTTCTGTATGTTCATTATCTGCAGCACTCAGGTGTCGCTCAGTCTCAACGGGCCCTTCTCCTCTTTGGAAATCTCGCCAATTTTCAAGTAGGATTTTCATTCTTCAGCGTTCCAGCAGCCACAATTAGAACAACAACGGCCAATTGTAAGGTCTGCGAGCTTTCTAAGATATTTGATGATTGTCTTCATTACCACTTCTCTTTATCAGCCCAATAGGCTGCAGACATTTTGCCTTTTTTAATATTCTTAGCATGTCTAGCTTTGAAAGACTTACGCTTTGCTTTCATTTTATCACTTTCACCTTTTTTTGGCTTTCCGGCAGTACTCGCGCCCTTCTCTCCAAATGGGATAATCTTTTCTTTTCCGTTTTCACAGGCTTTCACAACATGAGACTTGCCTTTGTGACTGCTAGTACGTCTAGGCTTGTTGCAGGGCATTGAATCTTTGTCAACTTTTTCGTCCAAAGCTGCTTCGGGAACGTCATTCATATCTTGTCGGCTAGCTAAATCTTGATACATCTCTTCTGTGTCGTTATATGCACTTGGTTGTCCATCTTGATGAAACACTAAAATAGCTGTCTTTCCATCACTAGCTGTCTCAACGAACGCCTCAACATTAAACTTGTCAGCTAAATCGCGTATCTCTTCTTGATTGATATCTTCAGGGCTCAGATATTCCTCACCAGTATCAATATCTGCAACAGCGCGGCCGGGTTCGTACTCGCCTTCTTCCATGGGAACACATTTGTCTTTGCCATCTTCTGTTCCGGTATGTTTATATCCGTCCCAACAAGCTTTCCCGTCAGCACCTTTTTCTTTACCATCTTCATTTTTTTCTTCTTCTAGGGCATCATTGAACGAACCGCGTACTTTATTTTGATATTCATCATCGTCCTTATCCCCGGCCTTTACTTCTTGAATACCGTAGGTGACACAAGGGTCTTGGCCACAGCCACAGTTTTTCTTTTTGCCTTCTTCAAGATCTTCGTCATCTGTGCTATCAAGAATTTTATCAATACGATCAGCTTGATTTTGGTGCATTTTGACTGCACCTTCTAGCTCATCACTAATCTTTTTAAGTTCTTCCTCGTCTTCTTTGGAATGAGATTCTGCAATAAAAGAGTTCCAATTATTAAAAATACTACTCACAAGTATTTCCTCCATGCCCAAAAGGGTCTCTCTTTTAAATAGTTCGGATTATCGTCATTTTGATAAGCTTCTCGCTCAAAAGGACTCTCATAGTAGGCTTGTGTACCATCACGGTACTTAATTAATCCAATAAGCCAGAATAATCCGTATAAGATCCACTGAAACACAAACAGTAATTCTACTTGTTGTTCAAAGTGAATTGTTTCATGAACTTTACGACGTTCACTGGGTACTCCTCTATCCCAAACCCATAAACCAAAACTAATGGCGCCTATCTCAATTGGTGAAATCTTTGATAGCCATACGGGTACTTTACTATTTTCTATAAAAATTGGAAACTTCATCTTTCTTATCCTGTGTTCTAGATGGTACTCGTAGTCCGCGGTCGTGTTCTCTTTGAACCTTCTCATCCTCAATAGGAAAAGTTGTAGCTACAAAGCTATCTAGGGGGTCAAATGAACGCACGGTACCAAAGTGTTTAGGTTTCATGCTGGTGGTCATATTTATCATGGTTTTTAATTTACTCCTTTATTTGTCACCAGAAGTATCTTCTGGGAGGTCTTCTATTACTTCATCATCTAGGTCAGGTAAAATATACACTCTAGGGGTTAATTCAGGTGCTTTCTTTTTACATGAAATGCAGAGAAGGGTTCCGAAAAGTAAAATGTAAGCTCCAACAAGAGTTTTGTCAAATTTTGTCATCTCAATCTCCCCCATAAGTTTTGTATAACTCATCTTCCTCAGACAAATTACCATTTCTGTATTCTGGAAGTTGTGTCTGGAGGAATCCTAAAAGACTTCTTAAATCTCCCCCTAGGGGAGGCTTAATTTCGGGACAAAAAGCATGCAGCAACTGGCTCCATGAAGCTATAGCTAGACGTCGTGAAATGCCAGCAGCAGCTAAAAAATGTTCCCAATAGGTTTCTTTTACCTCTTCTAAATGTTTCATAGCGACAATAAATAGTTGATGTTAAAACAAAAAACAAAAAAGCGGGGCGAAAGCCCCGCTTAAAACAATTGTTTTATAAATTACACATTATGAATCTCGAATAATAGAATCAATAATACGAATGACATCTTCATTAGAGGGGTTATTTGCAACACAATGTGCACGTAGTCCTCCTACTCTTGTAAGAACTGAATCAGCCCTCTCTCTCGCTTTGTTAAGCTTATTGGTGAGAGATTTGTTTGCCTCTTGCAATTCTTTAGATGTTGTAACTTTTCCTTTAGCCATTTTAACTCCTGTGTGATATTAGTTAGGTGTTCCTAACATAATTTTTAATTCGCGGGAACCGCTGATCTCTCTAACGTACCATCCATTATAGTCTGGATATAAACCTTCGGGGTGAGGTCCTAACCATTCTATTTCCTTTCCTAGTACGTTTCTTACTCTTTCTTCATCCTCCACATAAGGTACTTGATAATATTTTATCATAATATGAGCAATACCTTTAGACATTTCTGCATAATATCCTTTTGATTGGAGCATCTCTGCAGTTTTAGCAACATAAGCGTCCCGGCCGGCCTTTGTCCCGTCGTGTCCACTAGCTGTTAATTTTGTTCCTGCGGGCTTCTTCTTTCCGACTCTCAAAGCATCAGGAGTCTCGTCTCCATCAACATCAACTGCTGTCCAAACATCAGCCTTCCCGGGAATATCTTCTGGGGATTTGTAGTCAAAGTTGCCTCCGATCTGCGCATAAGCTGTCGCAATAAGATCATATAATTCGTAAGACAAATCGATATTATCAGAATTTTCCAAGTCTGATTTATTAAGATCGGCCCACTGACCTTTACCTTTTGAAAAGTCTGCAAACTTTTTTTCTTTGAGAAAGTTTTTCCACTGCTTGTTCATGATAAGGTCTCCTTAACTGCTTTAGCATATTTATCTGGTAAATTTAAATCTTCTAAGTCTTCTAGTGAAAACATTTTATGTTCTGTGTGCTCATCACTAAGTTTAATTTTTGCATCTGGTAGATCTGCCATGTAATAAGTATCGTCTCCTTTGGAGTGGAGCTTAACAGGTTCTTTAATTTTTAATCCGGTCTCTTCCCATACTTCTCGCAAAAGTCCATCTTCTAAAGTTTCGCCTTCTATGATATGGCCCCCGGGAAGGTCCCATTCTCCGGCATGTTTCTTCATATAATCTGACCGTTTGAGTAGTAGGACTTTGTCGTCTTTATACAGCACGGCCTTAGCAATCTTCTTTGAGTCCTTCATATCTTCGCTCTCTCCCAAAAATTCTCTCCATCCGTGCATATATGAGATCATAGTAACTAGTTTATCCTTTTAGGAAACTCTTCCAGCTTTTTACAATTCTTGCATTCTCGTTAAAAGAACTCTGCATCCCAGAGGGCATTCTTGAATTCATTGCCTGAATCACTAGGGGTCGCAACACGGAATCGCGAAGGCCATCTAAATCATAGTTGTCAGTAATAATCTGTTCAAATATAGCGACCTGCTCATCGTTGCCATGGTCGTTAACGCGAAGGTTACATTCCATGATGATATCATTACTAGAATCCAGACTAACCCTCCAATGCGTATTGACAAAGTATTGTGTATTCATTTTCTCTTGTGTGCTGGCATGAATGGCTTTTCGAAATTGAATTTGAAAGTCCCTGTCCTCGGCAATCTTCTGCATGATTTGAGGATTGTGTTCGGGAAGAGGAGGATCAAAGGCACCAAAATCAAACTTGGCGGTTGCATCAATCTGAGTCACTTCGTCCCAGTCATAACGGTCATCGGTCTCTAAATCCCATTCGGTATCAATGTCTCCGTCAAGAATCTCTCTAGCTAGATTACCAATTGCGCCGCCGGACATATATCCTTGGCCCTTGAAATAACGCTCGACATATTCTTTGACACCATCATACATATCATCGATAGCATTGAGAGCGACACAGAGATCTTCAAAATCTTCAGGATCATTAGCAAAGCCCATTCCATTTGAATCTGGCACTCCTTCCATTACAATAGGAAAGATCAAAACGATTTTTTTGCCATCTTCTCCATATGGTCGACTACGCAAAGAAGCGCCGTCAGAATCAGCCCAGCCCCAGCCTATATCATTAAGTTCTGAGACGGCGTAGGAAGCCTCTTGCCACCCGGGCATAGTCTCCCACTCATCTGCATCCCATTTGATCTCAAAGGCCGCTCTGGGGTTGATGTAGGTGCCTCCACCGCCATCATCCTCAGCTTCTCCTGAAACCTCAACTGCTTGGTATCTAGCATTCCATGTTTCAACAGATTGATCGATCTGTTCTTGCCATTGCTCTAAGAGGCTTCCAACAAGATTGACTTCCAACTCATCTTCAGTGGTCCGATCTTGTACAACACTGCCGGCTGTATTTGCCCCGAGGCCATCACCTTCATCAAAGATGGAGGAAATGAGATCAGAAATCTGATTATCTTCATATGAGCCACCGAACTTAATAAACTTATCAAGTTGAATGACCCTCTCTGAGTTATCAGGTTCTGAATCTCTCTTAACAATCATCAACTGCTCTTGTTGAGCTTCTTTCGCCCATACCATCACACGTTCTCTAATACCCGGGATTTTTTCTCCGTAAATACGTTTCTCTGGAATAGCCAGTTGGATACCGTCAAAAGGATTCCTCCCAGCCTTCTTATAATCGTCTGTCTTGGGCACTCCTGTCTGTGTGGCCTCATAGTACCTAACTTGTCTTAGGCGCAGCCTAGAGACCGGTGTGACGGTCCCTGCATCCCATCTTTTGTCGTCTTCGAAAATCTCGCCGCTCTGCATTTCAGACTCAATCTCTTCGAGACTATAATCTGGCTGACCGGCCCATTCTTTTAACTGTTGCATTTCTACAACATAGGCTACAGCACCATGACCATGGGCCTCTGCTACTGCACATTTATAATAGGTCTCCCCTGAACCGCCCTGTGAAGGGGGTGAATGACAGGAAGTAATTCCGTCAAAGTCACTCATACGCAGAACATCGATGGGATGTCTAGTAATGATAATAGCATAATTGTCATTTCTAAGATTTTCGACTTCTCTTTTGATGTATTCTGCGTTCTTTTGCCAGTAATCAGACATGCGCACACCCCACTCTGGAGTGCTTCTATACTTTATCTGTGGGAGATACATATTCAAGTGATCGCTAAGTCTTTGATAATTTAGAAGCTCCTTTTCATCTAGAGCAGCTTTCACTTGATTTCCTGTGGCTTGCCCCGGATGTTCAGGCACCCGCCCAAGGTCCGGATGCTCTTCACTGTGCTGTGCAATCTTTTGGAAATACACGTTTCGTTTCGTGGTTAGTTCAGAGATCTTTTTGAAGAATTTGCCAATTTTCATCTGAATTTTCTTCTTTTTTGGCGGGATTGGCGGTTCCCCGGTAAGTTGGCGCACTAAATTCTCAGTGCTAGAATCGCTAAGCTCCTTCTCGCCAGACATTATACCCTTATTCCAGTCTACTTGATACTCTGCATCGCGAAAGAAATCTACGAATCTTCCTAAATCACTCTTGGTATCCATTGTAGGAAAGTCGATCACGACTCGCATTTTGCCATCAAAAATCTTATTGAAAGCAAGATCCTCATTATCCATTTCATCCAACGCTTGTTGAATGTGCCCTAACTCATCTTCTGAGACTTCTCTTAAAAGTTTTTCGGATGATTGTTTAGATTCTGTTAAAAAGTTGCGCCAATTATTGATATTCATTCCTATACATCCTCTGAAAATATAAAAGTGGCCCCAAACAACGTTAAAATCGCTGAGGAGCCTGAAAGAGCCAATAGATCAAGATCTGATAGATAAAAAGCTAACCCTAGGATAGCTACATTAATTCCGGTTGCAAAATAGCAAATGTACTTTAGAATTTTTTTCATGGCTTTTACTATAAGTAAATAGTCACTAATCAATCTGTTATCCTAAGAGTAGAAATAATTTGAAGACTTAGTGGATTTAATTCAACTTCTTGGCCAATCCTGATAGTATCACTTGTGCCGGTACTAGTGGTAGTTACTTTAACCATGGTGACTCTACGGCCAGACATTTTCTTTGTATAAGTAGAGGTTACTATCCCTATAATAGAGGTCCACCCGTCAGCCCAGTGTCTCCACTGAACTAGGTCCCCCACTTTGATATTTTTGGAGTCTCCTAGACTCGGTTTTTCTTCCATTGAATGTCATCCAAGCACACAAACCTTCGCTTAAGTTATTAATTAGTTCCTCGTATGCGTTTTCATAGCAATAATAAGTACCTACACAGACAGGAGCATCCCTAAAAGATGAAAAATATATAAATACCTTTATCTCATCTTCAAATATATCAACTTGTTGACCTCTCAAAACGGAATATCCTCTATGGTGTGTGGATCAACCTTAACTAGCCAAGCACAGCGGCCAGTCTTTAAAATTGTCCTCATGGTGTAGGCTGCAACAGCCATTGACACTCCATAGTCGGTGTGTGGGTCGATAAAGGGCCCTTCACCGGTCCAATTCATATAATAGACGTTATATCCCATCCATTCTTCCCAATTTTTAAAATGCTTGAAATTATTGTTCATTTTTGTGTTTTTTTAGCCATTTTCTCATAAGATGCCTTCTAACTTGCCTAGTAGCTCTTCTTGTGAACGAAATTCCGTTTAAATGATCAATTTCATGATAAATACACCTTGCATACAGCCCTGTTGCTTCAAATTCAATAATTTTGCCATTTAAGTCCAAACCTTGGACTTTAATCCTCTGAGGTCTTGAAATAGGTAATACTAACCCGGGATAACTAAGGCAACCTTCTTTTTTTTGGGATTCTTTAGGAGATTGCCATAAAATTTCGGGATTTATCAAATAAATGGTCTCATTTTTGTTTTCTGAGCAGTCAATTATGATAATTCGCTTATTTATGCCGACTTGCGGCGCCGAAACACCAATTCCATCGTAATCATACATAACTTGAGCTAAATTATGACAAAACTTGACCACTTCGTCGGTTATCTCTGTTATTGGCTCACAAATATGATCAAATTGTGTTTCTAGAGCCTCATAATCGATTAAGTTAACAAACTTCACGATATATCCTCCCCATTAACACTAAATATTAGCTTTTATTAAAAGAGATACCTCTTTCTTTTGCTTTGTTGCATTGCAATGTAAGCAATACCAACAATAGCAGCAGATTCAAACCCAAAAACGGCTTTTAAAGCTAAAAACCCGCCGATCCACAACAATCCACGCCAAAATGGGCTTTCAAAAAAAGAAAATAGCATATTAATTAAATCCCAACTGTTCAACAGACCCCGATGGGACCATTATAAACCCTAGTTCGCAGTAACACATGATCCGGCCATCGTCATCTGGCTCCGGATCGGATAATATTAGTTCTGCTCCGGGGTGCACCCGGATCATTTGCTTATTAACTGGATCATAAAACCATTCTGGGCCCTCTGTCATGAGAACATAAGGTATCTTAGCCTTCTTCTTAGAGGGACTAGAGCTTCCTAGCATCTCTTTTAGCAAACTTTCTAACTCGTTTAGAGTTAAATCGGGCTTATCATCAGACAAAATAGCAACCTTTACAGTGTTTGGTGATGCTTCAGTGTTTTGAACCTCCTCTATGTTGTTTTTTACTTCAACTGGCTGTTCATTGGACACTTCCACATCAGTAACTAGATTTTTGAACAAGGATTTGATGTTTTTTTTTATTTTTGACCACACTGTTAGTAGCCTCTCCACTGTTTTCTGCGCTTCATAGTCGATTCTCGTCGAGCATCAGCACCAGCCAAGGCACTAAAAATGAAAGCATTAGATAAAAAGATTGGAATACAGAAAATCAACAGCCAGATTGCCGGTCCAAGTCCGAATACAATGCCTGTCGCATAAACAAGTGCATTAATACCGCAGTACACAGCAAAAATACCCAATAAAAAATTAAAAACGTGCTTCATCTATAACCTCCTATAATAATATACCCTATTTTTAAGAGATTGTCAAGGCAAAAAGCTTTATTTTTAGTCTTCTTGGTTAACCCACGGCCGATCATCCTCTTCGGGGGCATCCATTTCGGATAAATCTTCAGCGTTTGGAAAATTGGTCTTTACTGTTTTGATTGCTTCATTAAAAAAGTCAACAGTTTGCCTGTTGCTGACATCGAAATCTTTCAGTTGTGAAGTCAGTTCTCTAATAAAAGCCTCAAAAGCGGCCGGGTTCATGGAATTATCATTTTGATTCTTACTCATTTTTGTCTCCTAGGGAAATTTTAAATTTATTTTTAACCTTCTCACCAATAGGGATGGCCTCCCCATCTCCATCTACGCGTACGAAAGTCAATTCAGTGGTACACACTATCCTCTGAGTACCATTATACACTGAATGTCGCCTCGCTTCCAGTAAAACTGTTACTGAACAGGTACCAATAGAGGCTATTTTTCCATATATTTTTATTAAATGACCCTGTCTTACTGGTTTTTTAAAGTGAGTCTCTGCCATTTTGACGGTTACCATGCGCGGAGAGTCACAATACTGTGCAGCAAACGCTGCGCCGGCCTCATCTAACCAACCTAACATCGTCCCGCCGAAGAGATTTCCGGCTACGCCTAAATTATTAGCTTTGCATATATGTGTTGATATTAAATTCATATCACTATTTTCTGTCATTAACGCTGTAGTGTTCAATTGAACCACCCTTTATTTCTTTTATTATAGCATTTTCGGAACATGCGTGAAATTTTATCCAACTTGTAGAAATGTTCTCATCGTTACTCGGATTCCTAGACCATTTTATACTCCAAGCCCATTCCCAACTTGGCGATACTAACTCTTCTGAATTAGTGCGGATTAACCTATGTTTTTCCATAAGAATCCCTATATTTTTTGTTTCTTTATTGACTATAAGATCGCCTATTCCAAAACATACATCGGTTTTAAGTTTATTGATTTGAGACATAATAGAAGTTTATTCATAATTCCTTCAAGCTTCTTGCTTGCTTGTTCTAGAAAGCAGTTTAAAGTTAGAAAATAAGACAGTGGAAGTCTTTTCAGTCCCGAACCACCAAACTTTGGCGGCATCTCTATTTGTAATTATTTCCACAAGTATACCTAGTCTTCCAAAAGAATTATATTCGAACCCCCGTAGGCCAACAGCGGTGCTCTCGACTAAGTCTCCTGCAAAAAAATCTGGATTGATATGAACTTGTTCTAACTCCATACCTTAAATAGTTGTAAACTATTCTTTGTTTCTACCTTTGCATTGTGAAATTAAAATTAAATCTTCGTGCTTTTCGTTAGAGAAGAAGCCATTGTCTGCCCATTTAATCTTATAATAGCGGTCAGCGTGGTATCCATACTTTTCATAAATTTCAATTATAATTCCAATAGCTTTCTTTTCCCTCTCCTTTTCCTGTACCGGAAAGGAGGTATGAACGTATGTAGGATAGTAAAACCCATCATAATCGTATATAGGCATTCGTGAGGGTGCGAACTGTACAAGGTCACCAACATAAAATGCCCAACATGAAGAAGCAGTTGAAGCTGATGTGTGGAAAGTACTCACATCTGTAACTAGAAGACCTACTTCTTATTATTTGTCTCTTTTTTTGGTTTTTTAGAAACAGCCACGGTAAGTAAACGGTCACACTCCGGACATCGCCACGGTAAAGAAGGCACAAGACCCACACCACAGTGGGCGCAGGTCCATTTATATGGAGAAGGTTGTCTTGACATGGGGACTCCAAAATCGAAAAATTTTATTTTTCGGAAAAAATTTTAGCTGTTATTTGCGTATTTCAGGCCATTCAAACCGTTCTGTCACTGTATCGCACACGTTTAAGCCTACTTTTACTAATAGAGCGTGTACATCTTGCCACAAGTAAATGGGTACCCTAGTAGGCCCGTCTAGCAATTCCATTGCAGGAGGCAATGACTTGACTAATATATCCGAGTCGTCGCGAGGCCCCAAAAGGGATAATACTTGCTTTAGACCCAAGTAAGCTAAAGGCTTACCATTGATATCAGATCCAAGTATATAATCAGAGGTGTACTTCATAATATCAGGTATTCCGTTTTTCATTAAATCGCCTTAATCTGTATAATATCATAACTTTGCCATTTTTGGCTCTCTTTGTTCTTCCAGACCACCCGCAAAAAGCGGGTATACTGGATGTTGTTATCCACTCTTGGGAGGCTTCTAATGATTTGGAACAGTGTGCAAAGCCTTTGTTCGGCCAGCATTTCCACCGCACTTCGGATCCGCATAGCGGGCACTGGAATCTATCTGCCTCCACTCTAACCCATGCCCCATTTCTTATCTTCATATTCTTAATTAGTACTTTTTATAAATTATATAGCGGAATCCCAATGGAGCGGGAGACGGGATTCGAACCCGCGACATCCACGTTGGCAACGTGGTGCTCTACCAACTGAGCTACTCCCGCTTATATTGTATAGTATAATGGCTGGGGCGGTTGGAGTCGAACCAACAACTTCCGAAGTAACAGTCCGGCGTTCTGCCAATTGAACTACACCCCAATTCTGGACCTATCTTTCCTCCATGATCTCTAGTTCGATCATTGCATTCTGGTGTTGTAAGGACTGATCAGCCACTGCCATCACTAGCGCATAGCACGCTATTAGCAGCACAACTGCACCCATTCCTTTAACTACCATACGCCAATCTGGAATCAATACCGTCTCTTTAGTGTGTTGCATCTTGCTCCTTATTCTTATATACATCTTAACACACTCTTTTAAAACTGTCAAATATTTTCCGGACATTTTTTGACCGGAGCGCTTTATTGCCGGGTCTCGCTTGTATACAAGTTTACTTTTTGAAGTCTCGGAAAATTTGGCATCCATCGTGAATGTATCTGGTCTTGTGTGACACCCTATATAGGTGTATGGGACATATACCCCGGGGGTAGGGGGGTAGGGGGAGGAGCACCCTAAGTGTTTGATATCATTGAGCTTTTACTGTAGCATACTGTCACATATATTTGTTACGGTTGTTATACTGCTGGCGAAACATCTGCATGTATACAAGTGCTGCTACACCTAGGTAAGCTGGACTCCATATAAGTTTACTCACAACCTCACGTAACTTTGTAGCATCCTCTGTGTTACATTTATTCTCACGCTCACGACACCAAGGCTCACTCATCAACCCCTCACAAGTTCAAAGTATTTATTTCTATTGCCCTTGCTCACATATGCTACATGCCCTGTGAGTGTGAGTACCTTATAGAAAGGTTGCTTCTCATAGTGGTGAGTCACATACGACTCGACACCGACACATGCTACAACGTCGCCATCGGCTAGCAATACCTTATTCGGGCTGCACCATGATCCGTCTATGGTCTGTAACCGCTGCACTGGCGCTGGGGCGCTGGGATGTGACTCTACGATTGTCAGGTTTCTATTTCGTACGTTCTTGAGTAGGTTCTTCACCCTATACATTTTACCTTGTTTCATATCTTACCTCCACTAAGCGATACATAAACTAACTAACTGTTATTGTTGATACTTTCCCATGCCATGTATACGCCCATGAAGGCTAGAACCGGCCAGAAGTTGTAGGCAATCTTACCCATAGCTGCTATTACAATCTCTACATCACTCATCTATTCACACTCCTACAATACTAATATAACACATTATGCTACACTTGTCAACAACTATTTTGTCACACTAAAACTCACGCTGTGACTCACGCCTCTCCGAAAAGCCAGTTATAACGGTAGGTTACGCGGCTCACAGAACTCACACTTGTCGCATCTATATGTTACGGTCACATTTAGACCGGGTAAATAATGTCACTTGACAAGAGTATCACCTAGGTATATGGTTCATTGTCAATATCACTATTGTTTACTCACCCTTTATAGTTACCTATAACATTGTACAACCTTTACACTTTTACTAAATCATCCTTCTCCCACTCTGATCCACTTTGCTCCACTATACCACCACGTTTAGATAACACGGTACAAGTCCTTGCGTTTCTGGATACTATCTTACCTAGCATAGTATCAATCCCAGTTGTATCACTGTAGTGAATCTGAGAACAATGATACTTTACACTTTTTATATTGATACCCTCCGATACTTCTGTCACAACACCTCGCAGTATTGCAATGATCTCACCATTGAATGATTTATATGTATCCTCTATGAAGTCTCCCACCTCCATGTTTACTTTGTCCTCGTTCGGCTAGTCACTTTCTTGAACTTCGTTTTGTTTCCCTTTACTCGCATGGCCGCGATTGTGCCGTCAGGAGTTAGAAACCTTACCATTCGTGCGCGATCATGGGCGCTGTGTGCCCTCTCAACGGCGTGGTCGGTGTCTCTACCCTCAATACCCTCTCGGGCATCCTTCTCAGCGTACTCAGCGTATGCACGGGCTTTATCAAACTCTCTTGAACCCTCGATACATATGAATATATCACCGTCAGAATAGCAGGGCTTCGGAGTAGAGTATTGGCCGCGGGAATCTGAGATCCATAGATCACCATCCCAGTTTATCATCGAGTTGTATCGTCTATTATTCTTCAAGCCTCGGAGCATATACATATTACCTTTCACAAAGTCCATTCTATTATGCCTCCGTCGTATCAATGGCAACGATCTTCTCGTTGGTCTTGAAGTATGGGTGCTCTGCGTAATACCTTGTAGTCATCCACATACGCTGGCACTTGCTAGCTACTGGCTTAGGAGCACAGAGATCAGTCAAGACGATGTGACCGTCGAACGCGCGACCGTTGACCCACTCGGTCGGAGGATTGAAGTCGGTGCCACCGTAGCGAACACGCTCGGCCTTACGGCGCTCGCCCTTCTTCCAGACGTAGACATGATCCTCTGCAACCTCGGTATCGAACGGTATAACTGTGAACTCCGCGAGGCTAGCCAGCTTGTCTAACTCTGCGTAGAATGCGGAGAGCATACCATCATCAACGGAACCGGACTGATCAATACTGATCGCGATCTTAGCCTGACGGTTGACCTTGCTGCCGCTGTGAATGCGCGGGTAACGCCGGTTGAGTCGTCGCACCGTGCTCGTCTTGTTTGCGCGTTGGCTGGTCTTGATGAAGTATCGAAGAACTTTCTTCCAGTCAACGTGCGTACGGAGAGCCTTGCGAATATCCTCGCGTACGTTAGTGGACACGGAACCCCATGATCGTGATCTGTCTGCTTCCTCTGCTGCCTTGCGGATAGTGTCTTTCAGGCGCTCCTGTGCCACCTGAGAGGCGCTGTCACCAGACTCACCCCAACCACTATGATCATCGAACTGGCCGCCACCAGAGCCGTCCCCAGAGCCATCGCCATCTTCGCCCTCACCCTCGCCGCCTTCGCCCTCGCCATCACCTTCGCCCTGCTCAGGATCGTCGCGGAGTTGAGCGATGTACTGCTCGGCAGACTTGAAAGCCTCATACTCTGCGAATGGGCCTTGACCGGGCATGCAGCACATATCAGGCAACTCGCCCTGCAAGTGACTATTGATCGCAAGGTCCATACCGATATTGTGAATCTTACGCTCGGAGGCGTCAAGATCACGGAAGTGAGCGAACCGGGTGCCGGTCACATGCTCGAAGATCAAGTGGTAGAACTCATGTTTGAGCACGCCCAGCTTGTGGTTGTCCTCCAGCTTACCCATGAACTCAGGATTATAAATCAACTCAAACTGTCCATCTTCGGTCACAGTCACGCCAGCGGTCGGAATCGCGCGGCTGGATCGCTTGTTGATTCGTCGCGAAAGGGCGGCAAAGAAAGGCTCTTTCATCAGAAGGCGCGCCGCGTGCATGTTCAAGTCGAACGCGGGCACAGCCTCAGTCTCGGGCGCGGTGGTAGTTTCGGGGCTAGTAGTCTTGTCAGTCATAGTCGTTTTCCTCACTCTATGTATACATTATACTATAGAACGGCCCGGAGATCAAGGGCAAAGTTGTAAAGTCTTTGTCAAGCCGAACTTGACGCGATTCGTGTCTCTCTCAGCGGCCCGGAGGCCAGAAGTTTACCCTTGCAGGGCCTGTGATGGCCCGTGAGCAAAGGAGAAGCCGTCAGGGGGTGACAGGTAGGCGAGAGAGAGAGAATGCCTCCTTCGCCCCCTGACGGCCCTCAAGTGCTAGCCACCCAGAATGGTTACAAGGTGGTCGCTGATGGCAGTGCCATCGGCTAGCGTGGTCTGGTGAGTGCGAATCACATTCTGCACCTCACCGTCACCGAGTACGGTCCACAGCTTCATAGCAACCTCGGACGGAAGCGTCACGAAGTAGGTCGCGAGGTTAGTGACCTGATCATCGGTCAACTCAGTCTTGAAGACCTCAGTGGCCTCCATCTTCTCGACCAGAGCAGAATGCTCGTTGATCGTCCAGTCGGCGGTCTTGTCGATCTCACCGTTGTCAAGAATATCCTCGACAGTCACCTGACGGTCGTAGGAAGCAACGAAGTCGCGCAGTGCTACCGCGGCCTCAAACCCGCAGAAAGCGGTTGTGAGGTTGAACAGAAGGTCAAGATCGCCAGCCTCACCGAAACACCCAGCAGGAGTGACAGTGGTGGACAGACGATCCCACGACCGGCGTGAAGGATAAACCTTGTTAGGCTCAAAGTCGCCAGCGTGCTCAAGATGAGCGCGGTTAGTGTTGATGAAATCCCAAAGAACGGCATCAACATTATTCTTTGCCCAGTCAAGCCAATCCTCACAGGAAGGCTCAACGTCGAAGACCGTGTAACGGTCAAGCTCTGCCGGGTCCATCTCACCGACCTGATACTGAGCGCCATGCTCGCCACCGTTGACAGCCGCGATGATCACGGTGTCAGGGTGCAGGGTGTTACCTGCGATCTTGCGGCTATCGCACAACTCAAAGATGCCCTGACGGACTTCCGTGGTCGCGCGATCAACCTCATCGAGGAACAGACACACCGGCTCGGTGCAAGCGGTCAGGAACCACTCAGGCGGGTTGAACGTGGTAGCCTTGCGACCGTTGACCTGAACGTCACGGTTGTCAGGGAGGCCGAGAAGATCGCCCTCGGTCATCTGGCTAGCGCGGCGTTCCACAACTGGGAGGCTAAGATCGGCGGCGATCTGGTAGACCACCTGTGACTTGCCGACGCCGTGGCGTCCGCGTAGAAGAACTGGGAAGCGCGCGGCGATAACGGATGGGACAACTGCGCGGAAGGTTTTGAAGTCAATGCTCATAATGTGATTCTCTCTCTTTTTGAATCGGGGTGTTTGGTGGGGGCCAATCCCTCACCTTACATACTAAGTATACAGGAAGTTGAAGAAAAGATCAAGCCTTTTCTTGTCAAGTAAATGTCAAGCCTTCTTTCCGGCTTTCTTCCTCGGGATACGGTGAGTCTTGAGGCTGCGTTCCTCGACCTCAAAGGTCTGAGCGCAGCCGACTGGGAGCACCTTGTAAATCTTGTTGCCCTTGCACGCGGAAGTGGGTGCACTGGAGTTCTGTGAAACGATGACAACGGGTAGCTTTCCCTTTCCAGCGGCTAGCCATAGGGCGTGGGGCGTTTGACCACCGGAACGGACCATAACCATCGATCCGGCTGCAAACTTTGGTTCAGCGTCCCAGCCAGCAAGGATCTTTGTCGCGTACTTGTTTGAGGTTAGCGCGTCGTACTGCTTCTTTGTAGGCACGAAACCATCGACAACCCTGCTAGTGATATTGCCATAGTACCCGTTCTTTAGGTAGTACGTGACCATGATACTGAACCGGGCCTGCATGGTTTCGCTCGCACGATACTCAGTATCGAATGCACTCAGAGCCGCAAGCGCCTCGGTGGAATACCGAGAGTTTACCTTTGCGACCGTGGCCGCCTGCTTCTCGGAGAGATCCCGGCCCGCGTTGACCTGTCCGATCACTGAATCCACAAACCCAGCATCCCAGCTAGATCCGTCTGCGATCCGGCTGCGAAGTTCAGTGACCTCTGCCAAGAGTTTACTGTTCACAACGGGCTTGCTGGCATAGCGCGCTTCCATGTCACGCACACAACGGGCGCGCCCTGCGCTCATGTACTTCTTGTTGTTGTAGTGCGCTAGCAGACTCTCGCAGAATGCGCGATCACGGGGAGTGATCCACGGTTTCGCGAGAAGGTCAGCAAGTCGGGTGCGGTATGTGATTCTAGCCATGTTCGGTAACTCCTGTTTCTCAACCTTACATATACATTATACAGGAAGATGCGCGGAAGATCAAGGGGAAAGTTGTCAAGTGTTTGTCAAGAAGCGAGAAAGGAGATTTGAGGCTGATAATCAGCCGCCTCGACTCCAGCCGGGGTCAGTCTCCATTGATCGAGCCAGCCGCGGGTATCTCCAAACGGCGCAGGATCGTTACGTGGGTCTTCTCTGCGCTCGGCAAGTCCAGAAAGCACAAGAATATCAATAGCTTGCCGGAACTCTGCCGATGGTTGAAAAATCTCGATCCAGCAGGAGGTTTCCCACATGGTTGAGTCCAGCGCACGGAACTTCTTGAGGGTCGAGATTTCGTGTTCGTTGAGGTCGGAGAGGTTCATAAGGTTACCTTTTGGGGGCTGTGGGCCTCGTCAGAGGCTTCTAGTTGGTTCAGAGGGTGAGTGGTTGGCTAACCAGCCGGGAGCCGACCAAGCGGCTCCTAGCGGGTCTAGTGAAGTTTACTTCTTCTTCTTGCTGCGGCTCTTGACATCTGACATCAGAGACTCAAGAATATACTCCTGAGTCTTCTCGTCTGTGCCATCGGCCCATCCGAACGGAATGGAGTTACGCACCTTCTCAGCACTGGTAGGCTTGTGGAGGCTAGCGACCGCGGCGGTATACCGTGAGCGATACGAGTCTTCATTCACTTCTGACAGTGAATCGAAAGGGAGAGTAACCGACTCTGACATACCATAGGGAGGGTTCGGGTTGAACAGATGAGCCACATGCACAGCCCGGAGCGGCGTGATATTCGTGTAGAGGCTATCCGGATTGCCACCAGAGCGACTCTTTTCTGCATCCCTGATCCCAATCTCAGGCCAGTTGACTGCATGGATGACGAACGTCCCCGGTGTTGGGTGTTGTTCGTGAGCGTTGCAATCGTCTTTGAACACGATGGTTGCGCCGGGGCCGATGCCGTTAGTGATCATACGCTCCATGTGATTCACGCGCGAACAACGGATCTCTGAGGTCCGTTCGGCAATGTCAGCCTTACGGTACTTACATGCACGGATCGAGTGTCCGGTGCCGCGCTCGCCGTCAGTACCATAGAGGGTGTCACGCTCGACACCACATTTCGCCATGTCACCCCAGCGATCTTTCGCTTCGGCCTCAAGACAACCGCTAGCATCGACCTCGTTCGCGTCCATATTCGACCAGTCCCAGCGGTCGATGGTCTTGCGGTGAGCCATGCAGTAGGCGCAGACGCGCTTGCCAGTGGCGCGCGCTTTGCGCTTTGCGGCTTTCGCGTCTTCACGGCGAACCATATAGCTGTCTGGATCTTCGGCGCGCATTCGCTCAATCTGTGCCTTCAACTTCGGGCATCCGGCCTTGTTGTGTCCAGTTTCGTAGCAGTTTGAGCAGCGTGTTGTTCCTCGGTAGTTTCCCATAATCTTTTCTCTCTCTCGTTGATGGCTCGGGGCGCTTCCCTCACCTTACATATACATTATAGATCATTCTGAGCGAAAGATCAAGCACAAAGTTGTCAAGTGTTTGTCAAGGGATCTCTTTCACTCCATCAAGGGTGATGACATTCGTGCGCCTGTACCACAGTCGGTAGGGATCCCCGTTTTCGCCCTTCTCGCCTGCGAACTGTACCAGCACTTCAAGTCCTCGCTTGTCAAGGACAAGGCCAACACGTTCAGTGTCGGCATACGAGCCGCCTGACTTGAAGGATTCGGGGCCTCGGTACTCAATCGGATGAACTAGATCACCGACAACCGGCTTGCGGTAGTGAAGATGCTGGCGCGCCATCAAAGGTTACCTTTCTCGCTCATGGGCGAGTGTTCCCACACCATCGGGTTCATCACCATATCAGCGTACCGCTTTGCGCGGGACACATGACAAGAAGTGGTCTGACTCCTGAAGTGTGGAGCCATGAAGTCAGCAACCACGCAAACCCCAGCGGGTGTACGCTGGCC
>VMHT01135872.1_pt1 | contig 18238 bp, 12 predicted proteins | sample 4693611 | NCBI WGS metagenome assembly VMHT01 (sample SAMN12280063, study PRJNA550983) | marine metagenome | isolation source: seawater sampled from same location over 5 years 0.02-0.2 micron viral filtrate | place: USA: collected off the coast of southern California halfway between the port... ...
GTTCCTGTGTTTGAAATATCAAGTTCGATAAGAATTGAGTTACAGGCAGATCCATTGTTTGAAGTATATACATCTGTAGGTGAACCACTGTTTGTGGATATACTCGTTGCAAATGCATTCTTAAAATTGTTTGCCATTCTTTTATCTTCCTTTGTTTAATCTATTTATAATGATTACCCTAATGCAACAGCAAGAGCAATACCAAAACCTTCAGTGGCTATTCTACCACCAATTGTAGGAAATGTCAATGTGCCAGTCATTGCTCCACTTCCACTTGAATCTGAAAGCGCACCATTAATACCTACACCAGTATTTAATGATGTAAGTTTTGTTGCTCCATTGAACTGAATATCAACACCTGATGTTGCATCAACCTCAGTTCTATTGTTACTATCAACCTTTAGATTACCAGTTCCATTATGAATAACCTGTGAGTTATTACTATCATGGTAGATTTGCAAATCGTCATGGAGTCCAAATTTGATTCTTTCACTGGCCGCACCTGTAGAATCATCAAAGTCAATTACCGTAGGAAAGAGAACAGAACTGAGTCCTGATTCCAATTCTTTAATTGCTTCAATAACATCTGTTACTGCTTGTCCATTAATAGAAGTAGGTAGATTGCTGATGTCACCGACATCAACTGCGAGTTCATTAAATTCTACTCTCCACTCTTCAAATGTAAAGGTAGCTGGTGCGTTACGGTCTGCCATTATTTCCTATCCATTAGTTGCATCAATAGAGATTTGATTTCGTGCATTTCACACTTTAAAGTATTTATCTCTCTAACTGCATCTCTCAATTGATCCTTTTGTTTCTTTTTATTTTCCATCATCTTCATATAACTAGTATAATTTGACGTATCAGTATTAATTATTGCATGAGATTTTTCTTCTCTTGCATATTCACTGTGTCCTTCTACTTTAATATGCGTCATAGTGCAAGTGCCAATACTCTAAGGTTTTTAATCTTTGGAACTTCTACAGTCGAAGTAGATTTAAACTCAAACTTTACGGCCGCAGTAGAAAATGCATTTAATCCAGAAATGGTATGTTCTCTTTCTCTAAACAACTCTCTATTTTCATCTGGATTATCAGTTACGTCAGTATTAGATAATACATATGGAATATCGTCAAAGTTTCTAGGATCACCCTCTTCAGCAATCTTATAATATATTTGCAAGATTGATGGTTCTGGACGATTGGCTTCATATAAAACCTTCAGTGCAGTCGCTGGGTTTGCAAGAGTAAACCTCTTTGTAAGATAGTTTGCTTCGTTTGAAGTTCCCTCTGGAGCGATGCCGTCAAGATAGTTTTCGTGTTGAGTGATTATAACAGACTGGCCTGCACTTTCCGAAGTAGTTGAAGGTGATACAGTAAAACTAGCACCATCAGTTGCAACACTAGTAATAGTAAATGTTCTATTGTTATTACTACTTCCAGATATAGTTATTTCTTTACCAATATCTAAAGTTTGAATATCGGCTCTAATCGTTCCACTTGCTGTTGCAGACATTGTACTGCCAGAAAATGAAACACCTGTGGATACCGGCAGAGCTCTATCGTCAATCTCTGTTACGTTCTTTGTCGATCTTGTGTAGTTTGAAATTCTGTTAGAAGTCATACACAATGAAACTCTTTCTGTATCAATAACAGGAGAAAGATAAGAGTTCTGCGTTGTCATAATTGCTTCTAGTTTTGCAGACGTACCACTGATAATATTATTTGCTCTACCACCTGTCAATTTTACTACTGCATTTTCTTCAGATGCAATAATATTTCTTAGTGGTGGATAATAGTTATCATTTTCTTGAACAGTTCTAACTGACTGTTTAGAGTAACCACTAGACATTCCAGTGTAACGATATACGAGAGATGTATCAGGGAAACTCAATTGTGAAATTGAAGGTTGAATAATATCACCAGCCAAATTCATAGTTGCCTTAACACCACTTCCACCGAAGAAGTCATTACCAAGAACTGAATTGCTTCCTGTAATATCAGCATTGTCAAGAGTGATTACATAACTATCAATTGTAACTTCAGAAACACTGTGTTGTTTATTCAGTGCATCAGAATCTATACCTTGAGTTGTTGAGTTTGCTCCATAGAAACCATCTTCAACACCACTAAAGGTAACTTTATCTGCGTCTGTAAATCCATGATTCATGTGATGTACACGAACTTTATTTGTTCCAGTTGCACACTGGAATGGGTTTGCTTTCAGTTCTCTCTTTGGAAGAGCAGTGTTTACAAACACTGGATTTCCAGTTGCAGTAGTTTGGAAATCTGCACGATTAAGATTAAACTTAACATCTCTATATTGGTGTGGAGTCCATGCCTGTCCATTCTGTGACAAGAATAATGTTCCTGCCAATGGGTTAGAGGATACAATACGATTATCAGTTAAGTTGGTTTGTCCTACTTCTGAGAAGAATACTCTACATCCTGGCTCGTCAACTTTAATAACAAATGCATATTCAACATCATCAGTTAGATAAACAGGAGAAGGGAATGTAAATCTAGTTGGAACAGATGCATCATCTGATACATTCACATCCTTTGCGTCTATAATTCTTTGTGCAATAATTTTAAGTGATGGGTGTCCATCAACTGCGTTTACAAGTTGTACATACACTGGGCGTGTACCACGAGATGAGAAGAACAAGTCAATAGAAGTTACAAATGCACCATTAATACCTTCTGAAATAAATGTCTGTCCTAGTGGGTCATGTGCGCTGCTACCGCCATTGCCTCCATCACCACCATCGCCACCATCACCCTGTGACAATTGTTGGAATCCAATTTGTTGTGATCTTGTAGACGCCGCACCACGAACATCACGAGAGATAACACGACTATCCTGTACTCTATCACGAACAAACTCTGCTCTTCTTACGTTAAGAATAGTCTGTTCTCTTTCTTCTGCAATACCTGTTGCAGAATAAATCTTTTCAGCCTTTGATGAGTGTAGCCCAATCTCTGGATTATTATTGATATTATCAATAAGTCTTAAAACTCTTTCACCAGTTCTAAATCTTAAAGAATCGCTGTTAGGAATTGTAAACACACCAGTAAGTTTGCCACTATTATCTGTGACAATATCGCTAGTATTTACCTTCATAGAGGGAACGGTTGTAGTTGAAGTTGAACCGTTAATAGTTGTAATTTGACAAAGGTTCGTACCGCCATCAGTTGTTCTTGGAACAGAACCAGAAAGGTTATCGCTTATTGCAAATCCATTTTGTACATTACTTACTCTAATATCTACAGGAAGTTCTGTTGCAGTTGCAGTTGCATTCTGAGAAGTAACATGGGCAGAGGCTTGAAGTCTCTGACAAGAACCACCAGATGAATATGAACCAATAGTACCTAATGCACTACCATCAAGTTCTTGAATAGTTATTGTGCTTCCACTTACACCAGTTACAATATAGTTATTGTTTCTAGATGTTCTAAAGTTTAATCTTGTTGAACCACCAATACTACTAAACTGTACATGATGTCCAACTGCAATACCAGAAACACTTGCAAGAGTAATTGTTGCAGTAGTATCATTGTTCTTTACAACACCTGATACAGCAGTTGCAGTATGTGTTTGGTTTTTAATGATATCACCAAATCCAAATGCCTGTACTGCCTCACCGTTAAATTGTCTTGCGGCATCAGTAGAAGTTTCTGGGCCAGGGAGTTCTGTATTATTAAAATCAAAGTTTGCTCTTGAACCAGAAGTAACTGTGAATACATCGTCTGGACGGAAGAAGTCTGTTACATTTTCATTATCAAAGTATGCAAACATTTTTGTATTAGGACGCATATTTGCAACTACAACACTAACAGGTCTTGAACGCATGAATGGTATCATGTTGATACCAACAATTCTATCACCCATGTTATGTGAATCAACTGAAGATTGAATAGAGGTTTCAATACCAGAACGAGTTTGTCCTACTTGTTGTGTACCTGTTCTTCTTGTTGTCGTTGTTCTTATGGTTGCAATACCATCACCTTGTAATATACTTTGAGTACTGGATGAACTTTGTGTTCCTGTCCATTGTCTTTCACCAAACCAAGAGTTCTGCCATGAGTTCCAAACTGTACCAGTTACACCCATCTCTTCTGCAAGACGATTGATAACATCAAAGTTATTGTCATCATCTACAACAACATCAGGCCTACGAGTTACATCTTGCCAATCATCTGAATATGGAACAAGTATCATCTCACCAGTAAATGGTGCAACCTTATATGGGTTTACATCAAAACTATCTGTTGCATATGGGTTTTGAATATATGTAACTTCTGAATATGGAAGAGTTATGATACCATCTTCATGTTTTCTATAACCAGAAGAAGCTCTTGCAGATGCAGTGGAGAGAGTTTCAATCATAGTGGCGTTATCAGAGAATGCCATTGGACGAGCAAGACGTTTTTGGAAATCGACAGCGACTTTATAATCTGGACTTTCGTAATCACCGATTGCGTGTCCTGTAAAGTTATCTACTATGAAACCATTTTTAAGTCTATCATTTCCATCACTATCTTTTAATACAAGTGATGCGGCTTCTTTCTCTAGAAGATTGAGTGAAGTATAATATTCTAGGTTGGTAATTCTTTTGTCAAGTTTACCAATGTCTCTCATCGTATACCTACGATTATCGAGTTTTCTAATATTGATTTCATCTAGTCCAATAACGTATGGAGACATGGTTGTTTCAAAAAGAACCATGCCAGTCTCAGGAGCCTGTGGAGTTGTAGGATTAAGTGAAGGAACACCTGTTATTGCATTAAACTTTCCAAGTCTATCCATGAATACTAAATCTTTTCTTCCTAAGAAGAATGAGAAGTCAGCAGAAACATTTGTACCAACAAATGGAAGTTCTGTTATAGATGCAGTTGCACCAGAGAATGTTCCACTGTCATCTACACGAGGTCTGAAGTCAAAACAATCTCGTAGTTCTAGTGATGAACCATTATCCTTTGAAATGTATGTTGGAATTTCTTCATAAGTAACTTGTCCAGTATATGAATCTACTGAGAAGTAGTCACCGGCACCATGTGTGAAGAAATCAAATGCCACACGAATAGAACCTGTAGGAACAGGTTGGCCTGGCTTAAGTCTAATTGATGCAAGTCCATAAAATGCATCTCTCATACCAGTATCAAATGTGTATCTGTTTGTAATATCAACTTGATTTGTTGTACTATATGTACCAAACGCTGTTGCCATTTTTACAGAACGAAGTTTAAGTCCATCAGCCTTACCCAACGTAACATTTGTTAATGCCGCGGCGGCCTGAGTTGTAATTTCTACGGTTTGATTTTCAAGAAGAGTTTTAGTTTTTTCAGTTGCCGCAGTTGAACTTACATCAACAGATGCTATCAGAGCAACAGAGTCGCCAGATGCAGCCGCAGCCGAAAGACTAGTAAGGTTTGCAAAACTAACAGTTAGTCCACCACCTGAGACAGTAATATCGCTTGTCCTAATTGGAAGAACTCTACCTACAGTAGATGCGTTAGAACTTGCAGTAATAACAAGAGTATAGTTTTGTAAGTTTGAACCAGATGCAAAAGATTCATTATCTGTCACACTGAACTGAGCAACACCGGCACCAGAAACTTGCACTGGCGTGAACTGCCTTCTTAAAGTATATGATGTAGATTGTTCGTTATCTGGATTTGAAGTAGAGTCACCTCTAACTTTTCTAAGTCTGAAAAAGTTTGAGTCAAAGACAAGAGACTTATTATCTGCTTCTTCAATCTTTGCATTAAATCTTTTGATTTGTCCACCAGCGATTGCGGCACCAGTATATGTAACACTTGCCGTCAAATTGTTTGTGACAGTAATCGGCCCAAGTCTTGTTCCATTTAGGAAAATGTAATCACCAGTTTTTAATTCAGTATTAAATAAAGTTCCTACACCAGTAATCGCTTGTGTTCCAGAACCAGAACCAGCAACTGAGGCTGTACCAAAGAGTGATGATTGTGTAGGACTTACATCTGCAAGAAAGTTTGCACCATCAAAAGACTTTACATCCCTATCATAATCTTTACCTGTATTCATATTAATATCGAAGAGGCCAAGTTTAAATTTGACAGTTGCCGCAGTCGAAGTGTAATCACCATCGTGCAAAGAGAACGCACGAACTCTGGCAGTACCTACTTGAGTACCACCGCCGGGCTGTCCACCTAAGTCATCATACAATGCAACTTCTTCAAATGCATTGATATTCGGAATATTCTTTACATTTTCTACAAGTTGAAAATTTCCAACAGGTGTTTGAACTGGTCTATCAACTTCTCTATCGAAAGTTCTTGGTTTATCTACAGGAACAATCTGTGAACCCATTGTCTCTAATTCATAACCTTCAACATATGCCTTGCCGGGCTCAATTGAATATGCAACTTTAGATTCTAAACCACCACCAGTAGAAAGGAACACACCTCTGTTTGTTCCATCATTAAGGTGTTCTCTCTTTTCAAGTTTAAAAGGACGCACTTCATAGTTACCACTTTCATCAAATGTTCTACGAGCAAGTGTGTGTTCTAGTTGTGAGTAATCAGCATACTTAACAAACTTTTGAATATTACCTCTGTCAATTCGAGCGAGTTCGATGAAGTCTGTATCGTCAGTTGCATCTAAAGCTTTCTTAACAAGAGTAAGAGTCATCTTAAATCTGTGAGCGCCAGGAGCATTAACATTTGATGAACCTTGTGCATTGTCAAGAAGAGAAGAATCATCTTCTGGTGTTATGAAACTTTCTCCAATTTGCCATCCAATACGAAATGACGGACGGTTTGAATATTTCTCAAGTATAATAATTTGTTCTGTATTTTCTACAAAGAAGCCGTTTACGAAGTAAACGCCTGCATGAACCAGAACGGCCGAACCTATTCCAATAGATGTGGAAGAAGAACCAATTTGTGCAGAACGCTCTGTAGTTTGATTTGTTGTAAGTTTGAAGTTTGTAGTTGTAGTATTATTTGCATTGGTAGATATGATTGTTTCACCAACACCGAATGTCTTAGTAACACCATCACTACCAGTGTTCTCGTACTTAATATAAAGAGTAAGAGGGTCAGTATCAGTCGCTGCAATTGTTGTAATAACTCTTGCCTTCAATCCTGTTGTTGTGGATTCAATTATCTTATCTTGAAATTCAGTTCTGTATGTTTCTACTGTCGCCGCATTAAATGTTGACTCTAATTGAATATAGTCATAGAACATATCAACATTGATATCGCCAGGGATTACCATAGAACCCTGTTCAAAAATATGTGAACCTATTTTATTAATCTGCTCCTGTAGAATAGTTTGCAACTGTGTAAGCTCTCTTGCTTGCACAGCGAAACTTGGACGAAACATAACACGATGAAAATTTTTCGTAGTTGCGTAATCGTCATTATATGGAGTGACGTTGAAGTTTGTTAGCGTTTCAGCCATTTATATACACCTTATCTCAAATTAGAATTCTACGACAACTTTAATATCTTCTGTTTGGTCAGACGCACGAGAAATCGGCCGTCTGTTTTCCACATAGATAATATTTCCACTGTCTGGTTGTAATTCTGGATTTGCATATCCACCATTAAATGTTATTGAATTACCGCCGGCGAGAGTTATACTTCCACCACTTGGTTGGGCTGGAACACCAGTAGAACTAGATGTCGCACCAACGATATCACCTGTTCCAGTAAAGGCAACATAATCTCCACTTGCGTTTACACCGTATGTCTCAAATCTTTCTTGTAGATAGTAAAGTATTTTTCTTGTTGCATCATACTCAACAACTCTACCTACTGCACCAGTTGTTGATTGTGTAATTCTTTCATCAGGTTCAAATGTTGCAGATGAAGAAGAGAATGCAACGGCATATGTTTGTCTTGCAGTTGTGGCAGTAGCAGCATTTGCACTACCAAATTGGCCAGGATCAACTAACAGTCCTACTTCTCTAAAGTCATTTCCTACAGCAAAATCATCACCTTCAGCTTGTTCTAGTTTTGCATTCAACATAATGTAGTGGCCACCAAGTTCTCCAATTGGATCATGTCCGTGTCCAACTCTTGGAGAAATTATTGGGGTTATCACACCATTACTTCCTGAACCAAGTGAAGATGCATTTGATAGTGTGTTACTAGAATATGTAGTGAAGATATCATTTGTTAAATCTACTATACCGTATGTATAACCAGAACCAGCATTTTCAATCTGTGAGTTGTTGACAGTGTTTCCGAACTTTTGAATCTCTCCACCAGAAACGTGAATCTTTACGACACCACCTGTTCCATCTCCACGAATAGGAGCATAGAATGTTCCGTTAGTATATCCAGAACCACCAGTTACTTTTATTACTTTAACTGGAGCTCCATTAAATGGAGCAGTATCACCAGAGTTTGTTTGAACATCACCTACAACAGTTGAGTTCGCAACTACTGGAACAAAGTCTGTTGTTACAAACTTTTGAATCTGTGATGTGGATAGTGTGTACATATACTGAAGATAATAGTTACCAGAGAAGAAGGGATCTGAGGCAGTTGACGTTGGCCCACTTGCACCAGCAGTAATTGCTTGTCCAGCATTATTGTCTAGAACTTTATAAACTTTAAACTCATCAGTAACGAAGTAGTGTGTTGAGTCAAAAAGATTTGTTGCACCAGAGGTAGTAGCATTAGAAGAACTAATGTTATGTTCATACATATCATAGGTTGCACCTTCTACATAATTTCTTCTTGGTATTACATAAGTAACATCAGTAGTTCCAATTCTTTTGGCAGCAATCATTGAATCCCACTTATAGTTATCAAGTGTAATTGTATCTACAGGTGTTGGGGGAGTCGTATCCGAACCACCAGTTGTTCCAGAGGTAAACGGTGAAGTCTTACCAATAAACAAATAATAATTATTTGCCGCAGCCTCAGTGAATGACTCAAAGAACTGATCTGCATTGTGTTGTCTAAATTTTTCTGTAATTATCGCTGCCATTGTTTTTTCCTATAATCTTATTTATTAAGTCTACTCAACTGCATCCCAAGAAGTTTTATCTTCATTCCATTTATAATACTTACCATCAGTAGGATATTCAGTTGGCGACTCCCATAATGCTGTTGTTGTATTTAATGTCCATGAGGGATATGGTTGTGGTAAATAGAAGTAGTCACCACTTTCATCATACTTCATTCCTACCCCACCATAATTTTTTCTTTGTCTTGCTTCGTCACCTGTAATGATTGATTGGTCTTTACTAGGTTCGTTTGTTTCTGAGTTATGATGAACCCCACCAAACATATTATATGATGTCTTTACCCAACGGCCAGGGGAATCATCTACATATGTATCAAAAAAATCTGTGTCTGCAACAATGCATTTTACAACTTCACCGTTTAATACTTTTGCCCAATGTGCCATGATATCTCCTTAACCTGTATATGTTCCAGATGATGTATATGTTAATATTGTATAATCACCAGATGTTGCAACATTTGGTGAACCACTTGTAGTACCAGTATACTCTGATGTCAACATTTTCAAAACAACAATACCAGAACTACCAGCAGAAGATGCCCGTTCGCCATATGGCGAACCATTTTGTCTGGCGCCACCGCCACCGCCACCACCTCTGTTGGCAGTTGCACTTCCAGCAGTACTACTAGAGTTTGCACCAATGGCGCCTCCACCAGAACCAGCTGGGCCACGAGTACCACCATAAGCACCGCCTCCGCCTCCACCAGCATATGTTACAGATGAACCAGTAATTGATGATGCTTGTCCAGCGCCTCCTGCTCCAGCAGTTGAAGAGTTGCCTGGGCTCCCACCACCGCCGCCTTTACCACCACCGCCACCACCACTAAAGTAGTTGGAGTTGTTTGTTCCACCGGCACCGCCATTGTTACCTTGTCCAGATGTTCCAGAACCACCAGCGGTTCCATTATATGCGCCTCCGCCTCCAGAACCACCATTACCACCTGTTCCTTGGTTTCCTGCTCCGTATCCACCACCAGTAGATGTTATAGAACCGAATACTGAGTTACCACCTATAGTACCAGGCTGACTACTGTTTCCTTGAGCACCTCTTGCACCACCGCTTCCAACAGTGATAGTCATTGCACTACCGATAGTTGCTCTAATTGAACCAGTTCTCATTCCACCAGCGCCACCGCCAGCACCAGAGCTTCCACCAGTGCCGTTTCCACCACCACCGCCACCGCCAGCGACTACGAGGTATTCAATGGAATATGGAACACTACCTGTTCCATCACCAATGTTTGTCCAGACATTTGCATTATTTGTTGCATCTGTTAAAACATATGATTCACCAGAAGTAGAGTTTATCCACAAATGTCCTACTGGTGTTTTATTTGAGCTTTGATTAGGATCACCTGAATTAATTGTGGCATCCTCTAATCCGGCAAGGGTAGTAGACAATGGAGAGAATGTATTATCTCCACGAAGGAATGTTGTATTATTTTTTGTTCCAGATGCAGAAAGTTTTGCAAGAGTTACTTGTGCATTAGCAATCTTTGCAGTGGTTACGGCATCATCAGCAATATCTGCTGTAGAGACACCACCATCTAAAAGTGCAGTTGCATTAATTTTATCAATTGCCATAGTTCTCTATCCTATCTTATGATGAGGTAATTGTTTCCCAAGCACTACCAGTGTATACCTGTGCTTTATTTGTTGCAGTCAAGTAAACCAACATACCAGCGGCAGGAGATGAAATTGCAGCATCTCTTGCAGTTGTATCTGCATATGTCTTGAGTTGGAAAGTAGTAGTTGAAGTAATGGTTGTACCTGTAACTGCGGCAGGAGTTGTTCCACCAACGATACCGTCAATGTTACCAGTGAATGTACCAGCGATTGCACCTGTACCAGTAATAGTTGGTGAAGTTAGTGTTTTGTTTGTAAGAGTATCTGTAGATGTTCTTGCAACAAGTGTATCTGCACCAGATGGAATTGTAACTGTACCACCATTTGTAATAGAAGCAATAGTTGGTGTAGTCAAAGTCTTGTTAGTAAGTGTATCAGCAGATACCAAACTTACTAATGTAGAACTTGCGCCAGCAGGAAGTGTCATTGTATTTGTTACATTGGCACTATGTGGCTGAGATTGAATTTTTTGTCCATGTGAGTTTGCACTACAATTTAACTGTATTGTTCCAACAGTACCACTGTTTGTACCATCACCTCTGAACTCAACAATGTTGTTGTCAGCGGTAATCTCTAATGCACCACCAGTTCCAGTAATTCCACCAGTTGTAAGTGTGGTGATTGTTGCTGAAGTTTGAGTTCCACCAACGACACCATTAATAGAAGGTGCTGTTAAAGTTTTATTTGTAAGTGTTTGAGTTTTGGATGTAGTTTGCAAGTTAGTGCCGTCACCCAATTCAGTATAGAGTTCTGTAAAGTTGGCGTTAATTTTAACTGCACCAGAACGAAGGTCATCTCCTGTACCATCGTTTGCTGATGAGCCTACGCCGATTGCTGCTTTTGCCATTTCTTATCTCCTAGTAGATATATTCTAATGTTATTTATAAGGTTTCGTCAAGTGTATTTGTACTTGAATCGAATGAAATTAGGTTAGTATCAAATGATTTCTGAGGTGGAGCCGTATCAAAAGTTATTGTTCCTGAGTCAAAAGTACCACCACTTCCAGTGGCATCATCAAATGATGCGTTATGTGTACCATAAGTTCCCTGAGTTCCGTCCTCATCATATGTGTTATTTGCATTATCAAATGTAATAAAGTTTTGATCAAACGCATTGATAAGTGTTCCACGAGTTACTTTTATTTCGCCAGGCGGTGGAACATTAATCCTAGTCTTAAATGCGATTGGTGGAATAACAATATCATTATCATCAAATGATGTAGTATTTGAATCAAAAGTTTGAGTAGTATCATCAAAGCTATCTAATGTACCAAACCTCGTTGACACATGATTAATTGGATACTGTCCAAATTGGTCAATAGTAAAGTATGCACCACTATTGTGTCCAACTCTTGGATTACGATAGATGCCAGGATAGTTTGGTATCTGTCCGTCATCTAATACAGGTGGAACTGCAAACGCATACTTAGGTAACAAGTCAAGTGTTGGGCCCAAGACGGTTTGTTGTTTTCCAATATTGTTTCCTGTTCCGATTGTTACAGAAACAGTAGAGGTTAGTGTCACTTCTCTACCACTTGGAACATCAGAAATATCAGAGTATCCTTTGAGTGGCGTTGTGACAACTGAAGTTCCGTCTGTTGTTGTACCCAATCTTCTACCGAATATAGAAGTGAAAAGGTTTGTGAGAGTAGATGCAAGTTCTGGTGTGAATGTATCAGTATCAGCAGTAAAGTCTTGAACATCACCAGCAGTAGGTACTTGAATTCTTAATGAGTTTGCTTGTGCCTGTGCGAGACTTGTTGCAAAAGAAACCTCACCAAAGACGTTCCAACCAGCAGGATGCACAGAGTTTCTAATACTCTCTCTCCACTGGTTAATAGATTGGCCGATACGAACAACGTAAGAGTAATCTTGATAATAGAGGGAGTCTTGAACTCTCATCGTATCTTCTGATACTTTACCCCTATCAGTTATAAATGTACCATCAGAACGAACAACTGGTTCTAGGGTTGTAGAACCGAACGCTCCCATTTCCTGTACAACTGTTCCAGTGATACCGCCAATTGAAGTAATGATATCTCCCAAAACAAAATCTTCTACAGTTGTTTCTAGTTCAAGAAGGTTAGTATCTGCATTCCAATCAACAACTGTTCCAGTGAATGAGGTAAGAGTATCACCGACAGTATAGTTACCTGTTGGATTTGCAATAATAATCTTTTTATTAAATGTAACCTTTGGAGCTCCAGTGTATTCCAAACCATAGTTTGTTATAGAAACATCCTTTACACTACCCACTCCACTATGAGATATTCCAACCAACACTGCATTAGTTGCTGAAGGATTCGCAGCTGATCTTGTAACACTAATTGCTGGGAGAGATGTATATCCATTACCATCGTCAAGAATTGTAACCTTTGTGATTTGTCCAGCCTCTGCTGCAACTCCCAAATCTGTAAAGGTTTGTGTTTCAATAATAATATCATCCCCATTCTCAAGGAGAAGTTTAGTCACACCATCAGTATCTTGTTCCATACCGATATTGAATTCGTTAGTCTCTTCTCTAAGAAGTTGATTCCCATCTTCAAGTATAAGTGCTTCACCCTGATAACTAATATCCTGAGAGTCAGGTTCTTCTACAATTAATAATTGAGAGCGATGACTTGTTGTTACTAGTGTTCCATCTTCCTGTACTATTGAGCCAGTACCATCTTCAAGTTGTAGATACTTGGTTGTTATGCTTGCATCTTCTAAGTCAATCTGACTTGCATGGTCTACAACCAAGTCATGTACGTCAGTACAGTTCTGAACCACACTATCTGGAGCAGTAAAAGGTTCTAAGAGGAATGAACCACCAACAACTGCAAGCTTTGCTGCAGCGCCAACACCATTTGTGTTTGCATTTTCGATAGCGATTACATCACCTTCATTATAACCAGTACCACGATTGGCAATGTATATCTCATCAATACTACCAGCGCCAACTCTGCTAACCTGTCCACGAACACCAATTGTTCCTAGCTTTTCAAATGTAACTGTGTCACCAACCTCATAATATTGTCCACCCTTAATACCATACCCATCCATGTTCATGTTCATCAGCCCAGCTGGGCCATCGGTAATAGTTACTTCACCAACAATACCAGACAGTGTTGCACTAATCTCTAAGTCAAGTTCTGTGGATATACCTTTTATAACCTCACCGATTACAAATGTTCCATTAATAGTAGTTTGATCTAGATTGAGTTCTGTGACAAGTGTTGTTCCACTCTTAAACTTAACAAGAGATGATACGATGGCTGTTGCACCAGATGTCTGGCCAGTAATTGTTTGTCCAATAAGTTCACTGAAATCAGATGTTCCAATTTCAAGAACCCTCATAACAAAATCATCTGACCATTGACCGTCAGATGTTCTGAGCATACTCTCCCTTGGGTATAGGAATTCAGATTCCTCATCAAAAAGAATTCTAAAGAATAGTCTATGACCATCTTCAGTTCCTTTTGCCTCATACAAATCTTTAATATTCTTAATAAGGTTTCTTTGATCTATACCTTCTGCAACTGTCTCTGGTATAGAACGAAGAATTGATTCTTTAAACTTATCAAGGAATTTGTATACGGTATTATCAACATCTGCATATGCAAGAAGTTGTTGAATATTTTGTATGGGGTTTGCTTTGTAGTCAGTAACTACTGCACTTGCACCAGAAGTTTGTCCAGTAACCTTTTCCCCAAAATTGAATCTTTGTTGTGATGTAATGTAAATCTTTTTACTAGCATCATAATCATCTACAATAATCTTTGCACTACTCTTTGAAGTATCACCAACAATAGTTTCTCCTGTAACAAACTTTGCTACAGATGTTTCAAGAACAATATTGTCTCCGTTCTGGTCTAGAACATAATTAACAGAGTTTGTTTCTTGAATAATATAATCATTAAATCCACCAAGAGATAGTTGTGCCCCTTCCATAAACTCATAGTAATGTTTTAAGAGGTTTATGAATAGTGGATGGTCATCCCTAACAAAATTAGGAAGTTGTCCATCAATGAGAGGAGATACTTTATTTTTGAAAGATGGGTTATTACCAGCCATACTTAATTACCTATCTTAGTAAGAACTTGAACTTGATGAACTTGAACTTGATGAAGAACTACTGCTTGTTGTTGTGGTGGTAGTGTCTGTCACAGTTCCCCCACCAACAGGAGAATATGAACTAGTTGATGCGCCCTGGCCAGAATTGTCAGATGTTGCACCAACACTTCCTTTGGATATGTCTATTTGTAAGAGTTGATTTCTTACAGGGAGAACATCATTTGACTCTGGAATAACAATCATGTGAATAGACCCATCAGTATTTGTTGCAGATGTAATCGTAAGATTATTAAGAATTATAGTTCCTTCTGTATAATCAATTGTTCCTACTGCTGCGTTTGCATAAACCTTTTGGTTAGATTCAACTTTAAAAATTCTAACATTACCTCTACCGTCATCATCCAAGAACTGTTCAGCAGTTGAACCAGAAATTTTAAATCCAGTAGTAGATAAAACAGAACCATGGCCTGCGTGTGGATTAAAAAATTGATTGTAAAACTTTGTTGTATATTGTGTTAACGTATTGAGTTGTGGTGTTAAAGATTTGTATATACGAACAGTAGTGATGTTTGAAAGAATGGATTCATCTGTGCTATCAATCAAACGTGATAACTCAGAATATCTAAACATATTATCAAACTTCTCAAGACTCCCTACAGAATAATTTGTTATTGTCGTATTAACTTCTGTCTGTAAATCAGATGCAGTCTTTGTTGTTGCAAGAGCATTGTATCTAAAGTTTGTATCTACAATAATATTAATTGTCTCAGGATCAACAATCTGTGGGCGAACAGATGCTACGTTAAATGGTTTCAATCCAGTAACAATAAATTCTTTCTGGGCCTGAGTTAGTTTTGCTCCAGACAATGGACTGATTGCGATATACACTTGTCCATAGATTGGTGGATCATTATCTTCACCACCCCATACCTGAACAGACTTGACGTTTGGATATATCTCTGGTAGAATAGATTTATAATCTGATGTGGTTACTGCTCTTCTCTGTGCAGAATAATTAAGAGGAGCATAGTACTTAATTGATTCAATAGTTTCTGGTTCTGCTCCACCAGACGCAGCCTGCATGGTTTCTATAGTAATGTTAGACACACCACCAATTGCTGTACCACTGAATGTAGTTGCACCATTTGCTTCTGTTTTGTTAGTTACAATGTATTCTAGTATAACAATGTTTCCGTTAATAAGTTTCTTACCAATAACATTGTCACCGAAATAAACTTCAAATCTACCCTCTTCATTTTCTTGTAAAAAATAAACTTTGTCAGTAGCGTTTACAGTTGAGATATCTTTTGCAAGATTGAAAACTTCTGTAGTGGCATCAGACGAAGAGTTTTGAACAGTGACAGTTAGAGTTGTAGTATCTGCTCTGTCACTTGTAATAACATATTTCTTTTCTGGATTATTGAAGTCAACGGTATACTTTGCACTAACCAATGTTCCTTCATAGATAGGTAGGTTTTCAAATTTGAGAACACCATTCGTTGGTTGAACAGTCCTTGATTCATTCACAACAAAACCATATGTATTATTGTTTATTGAAGTTGTAAACTTTGTACCCTTATCTATTGTTACTGAAGAAAGATTACTATTATTAACTTGTACGTTGACGAATGCTTCTGCAGCTCTAGCAGAACGTGGAGTATAGTTTAGTTTCTTTGCATGAGATACTACAGATGAACGAAGTGTTGCAGTGTCAAGAAACATTTCGTTTGAAAGCATATTTGCATTCATACCAAGGTAATGTGTATTATATGCTAAGGTGTCAATTAGAACAGACAACCCTGAACCTTCAAAATTATAATCAGAAAATTCTGACTGGCCTTTGAGATATGTCTTTAGATTATTTTTTATATCATCGAAATCTAATTCGGTGACTTGTAATTTTGACTCTGCCATCTTATCTTAATCTCTCTAAAAATATGTTCATGTCTGCAATGTCCGAAGAGTTGACTATAAAGAATTTTATTTGTACTCTGTACTCATTTGCATCAGAATTGTCCGAAACAATAACATCAACTAGTTCTGCCCTTGGTTCAAAGTTTGCAATAACATCTCTAACGTGTCTTTCCAAAACCGTTGCAACGATTGGTGATACTGGTTCAAATAAAACTGAACGAACATTAGAACCTATCTCTGGATGAAAAGGACGCTCATAGAAATTGGTATTAACCAAATTGCGAACACTACGTTTGACTGCCTCAACATTAGAAAGCGTTGCAATGTCACCAGTAATAGGATGTCTTGCAAGTGACAGGTTAATGTCTTTGAATATTTGTGCATTTCTATCAGAGTTATTCGTTCTCTCTGCATCACGAAATGCTGTTGGGTTTGCAGTCATAGGTTTCTCCTATTTGTATTTATAACGAAACTTATAGATTAATGAAAGCTCTATTCTTGATATGTTCTTCTGCGATATCTTCTTTGGACTGACCCATGTATCTTACTGCGTGATGTTCTTCAATCATCTTTTCATTGATGTTTACTTCACCATACCACAACTCACCAAGTATCCTGCCGAACTTACCCTTACCATCCTTGTGTGTTTTGAGAACAAGTCCGCCGGCGTTAGTCCACTTCACAAGAAAGTCTTTTGCAGCCAGTCCGTACTTCTTCTCTTCTAAATCTCTTGTTCTAGATTCTGGTGTGTCAATACCATACATACGAATTCTTTGTTTGAGCATCCATACACCGAACCCCAAGTCGATATCAACATCTACTGTGTCACCATCAACCACTCTTGTTATCTTACACTTATACTCGTGCATTACTTTATCTCCTTAGTCTAGACAGACTCCATTGTTCCAATCATACTGAACACAAGAACCATTCTGTGCAATTGCCTTTGATGGGTCTGCTGGTGTTCCGCCCCCACTACCACCATTCGCAAAAACATTTGACGATGATGATGCAGAAGCATTTGGCACACATGAACCATGTCCGCCAGTTGCGTCACCTAAACGATGAACTAGTATTCCGTTTACAAATACGTCAGGACTAGAACCCACGGCTGGATCAGTACAAGATGTAATGTCACCTATCCTTACTGCTCCCCTACCATTTACTAAAACATTACCAGAACCAGTTGCATATGTGGTTTGGTGAAATAGACTTGGTGTGGGAGAAGCGTGTCCAATGTGAGCATCCCCTATTCTTACTACGCCAGGCATTAGTTCAGATTGATTACACCAGCGTCAGCATCTATTTCCGTAGATGCATCCAAGTCCAGTGTACCTGTTATGTTTGTTGTTTGATTTGCTTTATATGTTTCGGAAACAAGTCCAGTGACTTCTTCCGTCTTTGCGTCTTGATATGTTTCCGTAACAGTATTGGTTACTGTCTCTGCTCTTTTACCTGTAACACTTATAGTATGTGCATGAGCTCCATTTTCTGTACCGTATGTTTCCGTAACATTCTTCTTGACAACTTCCGTCTTGTTACCGTCAACTTGAATATCCCAATCACCTTTGATATAAGTCTTGCAGTTTGAATCAATCGTAAGGTTTACGTCACCCTTGATA
>VMHT01121119.1_pt1 | contig 18237 bp, 8 predicted proteins | sample 4693611 | NCBI WGS metagenome assembly VMHT01 (sample SAMN12280063, study PRJNA550983) | marine metagenome | isolation source: seawater sampled from same location over 5 years 0.02-0.2 micron viral filtrate | place: USA: collected off the coast of southern California halfway between the port... ...
ATATTTGAAAAATTTTTAAAGTTTGTCTACCCGAGTTTCAGTTAGTGTAAAATAATAAGACATTTCTTATAAAAAATACAAAATATATATATGTATCATATATATAGTTTAGTATGTACATACTAAACCTAATAATTAATATAATTATTAGTTTTGTATTTTTTATAAGAAATGTCTTATTATTTTACACTAACTGAAACTCGGGTAGACAAACTTTAAAAATTTTTCAAATATAACAGGCCCGAGAGTCGGGCCCAAATAAAAACTAAATAAAAATACTTGAATAAAGTCGGGCCTGAATAAAACTAAATAAAAATACTTGAATAAAATCGCGGTCCAGATAATAAAAAATAAAAAATATCCAGTAAACTCTTTATTTTAATCAATTTAATAACTAAGTAAAAGTGTTACTAATTTTAATTTAGTTTTATTTTACCTTATTAAAAAATTTTGGTAACAAATTTCTTGATAAATTTATTTGGTAACACTTATAAAAAAAAATAAGTTTTTTAAAATCTGTAACTTTTATATTAATAATAAATGAAATCAATACTTCTTACCCGCTTCCCAATTAATTCTAGTATTCATATTTTTTTATTTTAATTTCGCTAATTCCATTATTTTATCTTTTCCAAATTTCTTTACTAATTCTTATAATGTTGTAGGTGTATTTTTATCAATAGTTTTAAGCGGTCTACATCCTTTCTTATTCGCTCCACTACCACAAGCAATCTTTTTTCCTGATTCTAAATAAGGTATAATTTAAACCCACTCTTCATCCCGCCATCGTAATAATTTACCCTTTTCTTTTTTACTATCTTTATATTTACCGCCCATCTCTTTATATTACTTACTTAAATACATTGATTTATATGCTGAGTGTCTGTTATATTTATCATCTGCTTTTTATTTCGCTTTCTTATAAATATCTTTATCTAAATATTATTCTGGTACTTCCATTTATTATCATTATATTTTATTTATAATATTTATTTTATTTTATTTTTCTATGAATTTAATTGATTCGTTTATACTTGGTTTTTCCCATAATAAAAATCTGCTTAAATATGATGGTGTTTATAAATTCTCTTTAGTATGTTTCCAAAACTATTATTCTTTTTTTTTATGTCTGTCAATATATCTTTACTTTCTATCGGGGTCTTTATGTAAAGTAAAATCTGACATACCCTTCGCGCCAAATTATACAGTCTTTATTTTATTATCGTTTTAATCGTATATAGTTAATTTATATTTTTTTGTTTTCAAATTACTTTATTCTAAAATATATTTATTCATTTATTATTAATAAAATTTTTTATATTATTAATAAATATGTTTGGAGATGTTAACAGTTCAATCTTCGGAACTTAAAATGTCGATATGCTCAATTAAAGAATAACTAATTTAGGCGATCCTTAAAACTTATAAGACGCGGTAACTTTAAAATATTTTTAAGATAATACACTAACACTACCAATTGGCACAATAATCGGTGTTGCTTAATCAGTACTAATAAATCAAAACCATTTATTACCTTGTGATGGTTCATAATTTGATGAAAATATATACCCTGAATTATATACAATATTAGGTTAAAATACCACCCCAGATTTGAGAGGTAGAGTATTAAAAAATATATCACCGTCTAATAGTCCTAATATTAGAACTTTTGAAAATTCTTAAGTTATTTCTCACACCCACTCTGCTGGTACTCTTGTTACTGATTAACATACGGGCCATAAACATAATTTAAATTATCCAAATCAAATGTAAAGTGATTAAGGTTTTCCAAATAATGGATTTACAGCCGTATATGCTACAGATCGAAATAATGCCTCATCTAGTGGTCCTATGTAAACAGCAGGTGCCCATATACATTTTATTAATGGTAATACTGGCGGCCCAGATAACAACACCCATCCAACAGAGAATAGAGTACCTAGTTATTTAATTTAATATTTTATAGTAGCAAAAAATACAACAGCGGGTCTTACATAAATAATTAGTAATATATAAAGTAATTTATCATTTGAAAGTCTATATAAAATAACAAATTATCCATTAATACCAGGTCCTACTGATTTCGATGTATTAAGATTAGACTAATTAAAGGAATATTTTATATAAAATAATAATAATAATTTTAGTAGTACTAATTTAATATTCCCAGATACATCAAATTTTCCTAGAATGATAGAATTAAAGTCTTAAGGATTTAATGGTTCAATTGCTTTAATGGCGGATTGTAAATAATCATTATCTACAGATATATTAAATGTATCAACAACTGCTAATGATGGTAAAGGGTTTTATTCTTATTAAACCAGTGTCACGCCTGAGGAATATAGTGGGATTCGTTTAAGTACTAGTAATAATACATAATCATAATTAAGTGACAGGTATTAATACTTAGGAGCGGATAAATATACTATTAGATGTTTTACATTAAATATATTTAAATCGTTTATAATGAATGAAGTCGCTTACGGTAATAGGACCTATACCCCACCAATTGGATCGTCTATTAATATGATGGATGGTTTCAGTGTTTTCTATATGGATGCCTTAGGATAATTAGTTAGTTTATCAGATGAAGGTGTTAAATTTAGTATGAGAGAGAAAAGAAATAAATCAAGTTATTTGGATAGAATTAAATAAATAAAAATATATTCATATGGTAAAAGGTGTAACAAATTAGATTAATTAGAAGACGCTGAAATTAATAAAGCAAGATTAATTGAATTAAGGAAATAACATATAGGTGTTTCATATTAATAAGTTCATACTTTATTTAAAAATTGCTGTCCTGATAATTATAACACAGGTAAAATACATATAGATGAATAGAATTAAGATGAATATAATTAAATAAAAAATAATGTTGATGTTAATGAAAATGTAAAAGATGAAATAAATACAGAGAAAATGATTAATTATACAACATTGGGTTTATATCATTTAGCGGCCTTTTAAGAATATATTAATTAGAATGATGATGATATAGAGAATTTTAAACATATATAAAATAATATTAATGTTGATATGTAATAACTAATATAAAAATAAGATAAAAAAATATAAGAATTATAATAATAAATATTTGATTAATAAAAATTATATTTATAAATAACAAATAACTTATAACAATAAGTAGATGATATTAAATAACAATTATAATGAACACTTATTAATTCATTAAAGAGTTATGGACATTGAGAAGGTTTGATTATTGAAGTTGACTAAGCGGTTATTATCATCTCTAAATTCAAATTATATTTAATTAACATTTTATGGATTATTAACAGAACCCGATAATTATAAAGGAACCATTTATTATTAATAAGTATTTACATTATACTAACCCGCGAGCAAAGGAATAGTTAAATGTCCCAGACCGTCAAAAGGTATATTTAAATTAAATTTTAAATGCAACCCACAGGTCAGTGATACATTTGCTTTACGACTGCCGGTATAAGAAGTAGCAAAACTAGCATCAAATATTGTGTCTGATGGTTAGAAACCCATATATCTATATATTTAATTTTTAACGGGGTCATTATCATACAAAACCAGTCTAAATGAATCATCTGATGTTAAAGTAATAATATTATTAGAATTAACAAAGGCGGTGTTGGTTAATCCTGCCGCGGTCAACTTAGTATCTAAATGAATTAATAAATCAGCAACTGAGTATAAACCTTAATCTAAAGTAACCTCAATCACAGAACCGCCTGATTTTTAAAACTTAAGGGTGTTATAATTCTGGTTAACATTATTAAATGTATTAAAGAAAGTTATATTATTTAATATTAACCTGTTATATTTATTAGACTTCTTTAAATCATATCTATAACTACTATTATTATTAATGGTATTAAAGTTGGTGATTTGAATATTTAGTTAATTACTATTATCTTACATATTTATATATAATAAAAAAAAATAAATTATACAACAATTATAAATTGTAATTATAAATTGTAAATTATAAATTGTAAATTGTAAATTATAAATTGTAAATTGTAAATTATTATCACGACAATTTCCATTAATAATCTATCGTATAATGGAATCTATACATCGGCGGTAAATTCATATTAATAAATAAATATTTATATTTTTCTTATTATATTTCTTTAAACAATTATAAAAATTCTTTTTAATAAGTTGAGGCGACTTCTTTCTGTATTGTGTTTATCTATTATATTTAACTGATGGGATATAACATCCACATATTACTTTATAATCTTATTTAAGGCGACAAACTGGTTAAATTCTGTATTATATTTATAACTGATATGTTTGCGTGTCTTAGTGATACATATAAGTTACTTATTAATGAATTTCTGCTCATATTAACTTCACTGACTAAATCATCTAATATAAATAAAGTCCGTTCATTTTTTTATCCTATCTTCTTTAAGTCTTTTTTTTCTTCTATTTTACTATCATATAATTGTTTAAACTTCATAACTATATTATCTGTTTTATCTACAACTTACGTCTCTTCATCAAATGTAGGTAATTATACATATTCCTTATCTATATTTTTAGTTTCTAATTTTCCATCATTATTTATTTTATTATGTTTCTCACTTAGTTATTTTATATAATCTAAAAACATTAATTAAGAATCATCAACATTTACTGAGGGTGAAAATATATAAATACTATCTAGTTTTATATAACCATTAGGATTATCCACTGACTATATTATATTATATTTTTAATCTGTTAATATTCTACTTATTTCTCTACTTTTACCCGCTCCCGTTGGTGCCACCGCTGTTAATCTAAAATCGTTTGAAAATATCTAACCCGTTGTAATATTGTACCCGTCCATTTTATAAGAAATATATTTAATTTTAAAAAATATAATTTAAATAAAATTTTTAAATTTATTAATTAATTATTTTTATTAATTATTTTTTTTTTATTTTTTTTTTAATTTACATAAATTGGTAGAAAAAAAATTTATAGAAATCTCGCGGGTATTATGACATTGTTTTTATATATTCTCTTTTCTTAATGATAACTTACAATTAATTTAATTAGTATTTTATCCAACTCTTTAATTAATAGTTATTATAATTATTAATTATTTTTTTTAATTTTTTTTATTTATAATAAATATGGAGACACGATTATAAGATTTAATATAGAACTCACAATGCTCATATAGTGTTGCTGAGTTAGGTAATAATGCTAATAAGACTTTGAACCCAGGAGAAACTCTTTTCATACGATTCCCTAAAGGTAATTATGTTTTAGACACTGAATCAGTTACACTTAACTTCAGACCAGTTTTCTAAACACCTATGCCCGTAAGTAATTAAAAGATAAGACAAACTGGTGTATGTAGTAAAGATGCTGAGTCATTATGGAGTTGTTAATCAGTTAAAGTGAGTGGAAGAAATATAATGGCAAATAGTATTAATTAAACCTATGGTAGAAGTATATGGACTAACTTTATTAATAATTAATTAGTTGATAGAAATAATAGATAATAAGATGTATATAGTGGTGTTGCTGATGAACCTATTTAAAAGGCAGCTAGTGATGCTGGTGCTGGTAGATTTATGACCTCTGCTGCTAATGTGTTTTATGATACTAATTATTGTTATTACCCCGGCGGTTCTGATGATACTGATAACATTAATAAAATAGCACATAGATTAGCATTATAAGAATAAGCACCGTTCAGGTAAAGATTTTATAAACAAGCAAGAGGTGCTGCTGCTGATTCTGCCGCCCACGAAACAATTACTTATGAATCGGTTTAATCCGATGCGGTTGCTCCATACCCAGAGGCAAGTACTGCTGAGAAATACTTTGCCGCTACTTATTGCGAAGTTTAATTAGTTAAATTATGCCCTGAAATGTAATTGGGTATGGTTTATATGGGTGATAAAGATATTGAGGTTGAGTTGATTGCTAATAACGCTTCAATGGCATTATCTAATGCCTCTATAGCAAGTGGTGGTGATGTTGGTGAAAGAAATGTATTATCTACTTCTACTTATAAAATTGGAGATATGATTGTTTATTCTAGAAAATTACATATTAAAGGTGGTATGGAATCATAAGCAATATCTGTATTTAATTCAGTCGTCCCATTAACCGCTGTATATTAACATATTGAATAAATAAATTCTTAAAATTAAACATTTAATATACCAGTTTAACATAGACACCTAAGAGCAGCATTTATATTCTTTACTTTAGCAGCATTGAATAATAAGAATGTGGATATAGACTACTCACCCGGCACTGATAATACTCATTCTTATGTTCCTAGTGTTAAAGGTGAAAATAATTTACCCGCTGCTAATTTATAATCTTCTTATGATGATGCTTTACATTGTCCCGCTTTAGATGCTTATATATAAATAGGTAATAAAAGATATAAATCAAACACGGCACCAATTCCAAATAAATAAATAGCATCGTTTATAGATTAATAGAATGCCTTATATGAAGTAATGCCTACTAAGAAATTAAGATAATCATTGTTATAATTTTTAACCAATAGAAATGTTTTCATTATACCAATTAACCCAACCGCTCTTGAGGAGGAAATGGTGAACCCGGGTTAGAATGTTACTTTCCATATTGAGTTTGATACTAATTCAAGGACTTCCGCTGCTCTTGCTAAACTTAATTGTTAAATATATTTACTTGCTTCTTAGGCATTAACCCCTGATGGATAATTATAGAAATGAACAATTATAAATTACAATTATAAATTAAAAATTACAATTATAAATTAAAATACAATTATAAATTTAAAAAATATATATTATATATAAATATGGTTGCGAATTTAACAGACGGACAAATTTATGTTACTCTTAAAGATGGAGATTTAGATATTAAATATGAATAAATAATCTAAACTATATTAACTTTTGTGTTAACTTTATTAGGAGCATATATAACTTCTTACATTAAATAAATTGAAGAGAATAAGAAAGGTCATAGAGAAAAACTATTAGAAAAGAAAGATTAAAAATTGTTATTGCTTAAAAGTAGAACACTTAGTAAATCACCGGTCACCAGCAGTGGCATTTAATAGGAACTGAACTACCTTGATTAATTATGATAAATATAAAGTATATATATTTTTATAATTATTATTTAAATTATTTTTTTTATATATATAATAAATATGTATCAGTATAAAGGTATGGAATGTATTATTAGTAATCTATAAACAGAAAGTGATATGTTACTTGCTTATGATTTTCATAGTAAGAAATATAATTAAGAATAAGTCGCTAAAGAGGTATTAAAATTAAATTAATTAGGTAAAATTCAAACGGGTATGAGTAAATTAAATTTAAATGAATATAATGATGATGTTAATAATTAAATAGAAGAAGTAAGAAGTAAAATGAAAGAAAGAGGAGTGAACCCGGTTAAAACTTTATTAAACTATTATGGTAAAGAGAATGAAAATACTTTAATTAATAATAAGTTGTTGGTTGATAGATATATTAAAAATAACTGATAAATATAAATATAAATATAAATTTTAAATTTTAAATTTTAAATACTAAATTATTATTTTTTTTATTTATTATAAATATGACAGCAATTATCGGAAAAGGTGTAGGTGATACTTTAAGACTTGGTTTTACCGCCGCTGGTTTAGGTCTCGGTGATATGGGATATAATCCATTCGCTTAAAATTAGACGTAATAGAATTAAATAAATGCGGGTTAAATAATAGAAGACTCTTTTAACTAAAGATAAAGAAGGATATAACAAAATTAAACTGGGTTATTTATGGGACCCGGACTAGGATACTAACCTGGTGACACTATGGGTGAAGGTTCTGGTTACTTTGCCCCGACATAAATAACATAACGATAAAATAATGAAGATGTAGATATATATCACAGAAGATTATATTTTGATAGTGTGTTTGATACGATTGATAATTAAAAAGATTTAAGGTCTGAGTATAAAGAATTATTAGATGAGTTATAAAAAGAAAAGAACGGTGATAAATACTTAAAGGAGTTGATGGACTCAATGAAGAAAAGACAATAATAAATTAAAGATAATTTAGAAAAAGAAAAATAATAAATATAATAATAAAATCCACCTTAAACTAAACCTGATGATATTATTAAATAATCCGATGACCCTATTGATACTGATAGGCAGGGTAAGTAAGAAGAAAAATAATAATAGTAATAATAATAGTAATAATAAAAAATAAAGTAAAAATAATAAAAGTAAAAATAATAAATTAAAGAAAATATATAAGAAATATAAGAAGATTAAAATGAAACATAAAAAGAATTAAAATAATAAAAGAAAAAGAAAAAACTCACTGATGATAATTTATAAGAAATATAAGATATATATAACAGAATGAAATTTGAGGGGTACTCAGAAGATGAAATTGAGAAAATATTAGATGATATAGATAAAGAGGGTTTAAAACCCTATTGGAATTATCCCGACAACGATATAAGAAACTATTTTAGATCGGGTAAGAAAAAAGATTTAGATAGATATTCCAGAAAGAAACCAGATGGTGGTGGTAATGAACCAGATGGTGGTGGTGATGGTATAGGCAGGCGGGTACCAGATATCGCTAAGGATATAATAGATAGTGTCACGGGTGCTGTTAATTAAAGGGATAAATAAAAATAATAAAAAGGTAAATAATAAAAAGGTAAATAATAATTATAATAACCTGTAAATAATTTAACTTTGAAATAATAGTTTAACCTTATGTATAATGTAAACAACTTCTTATTCTAAAGATAGGATGGTATTTAAGTTGATGAGAGTGAGAAACTTGATGAAGAATAATTATATTAATCAATATTAGAGTGATGAATTCCAAATTATAAAACAATTATAAATTATAAATTGTAAATTGTAAATTTTAAATTATATTTTTTTTATTTATAATAAATATGTAAGGTTAAAGATTAACAGATAATGCAAGAAAAGTTGCAGTAAAAGAACAGGCGGATGAAATTAAAGAACAGATATAAAGACTTAAGGGTGATGCTAAAAACGGCACCCTGAATAAATAATATAACTATATTAAAAAACTTGTTAATAAATGGACCGGTAAAGGTTATGTCGGAAAAATTTGGAAAAAGAATAAAGATATAAATAATATAAAATATCTTGATGAATTTGAAAAAGATTTAGATACTATTATTGATGCCGCGGGTGTAAGACCTCTTAGTAAATAAACATTACAACCAGGTGAAAATTAAGAGACAGGTGAATTAAAATTAAAAAGTAGAGAATAGTATATAGAAGATTAAAGACTTCAAATAGAAGATGAAAAACTAGATGAAATGGCAGGAGGGGAACCAGAAGATGGTGATGATAAAGACGGTGGATATAAAACAGCAGAAGAGGAGAGTGAATTATAGAGGATGGGATTATCATAATAAACTACATAAGCATCAAGTAATTAAGTAGAAGCATTTAAATCAACATTAAGTAGATATGCGGATAAAGAAAAAAAACCAAAAGCTCTTAATTTACCATATCCTTAATTCGAGTTTTTATAAAGAAAGGCATAGTAATTAATAGATGCTATTGAAAGTCATAGTTAGGGGTCTGTTAAAATTAATATTCCATCATTAGATAAAAGACTCAGAGAGGGTAGAACATAAACGGAATCGGAGAGAAGGGACGCATTAAAGGTACTTAGGACGACCATTGCTGAAATATAAGATGATTATGTAAAGGAGGGTTGGGTTATACCTTAAAAATAATTTAATGACCATAAAGGTAGAAAAATAGAAGATTAGGGAATAGATGAAGTCGCCGCTGACAATATACCCATTGCCTTAAGGTTAACTAATGAAGAATTAGATGATTAGTTTAAACATTTAAATTAGGTTATGAAGAACCCCAACTATTTAACTATACTTAATAATATTGCTAAGGTTGCTTTACCATTATAGTTCAGAGGTTAAATATAAAAACTTAGTAAACATTAATAGAATTTATTAAAGAATTTTTATTATACTGATTTACTTAAGTTGGTGTCATAAGATAAAGATTTATAAAGTGATGAATAGATAGAAGAGTTTATATAATTAAAGTTAACCGAAAAAATGTAATAAATTTAATAAGAAGAATAAGGTAAAAAATAAGATATAAGTAGAGAAGGTGAAATGTTAGCATATTAAGCAAGATAATCAGATTTTAAAATATCACCAAAGAGTATTTTTAAAATTAGATAATTGTAATGTCATTGATTGTAATTATTAAATTGTAAATTGTAAATTGTAAATTGTAATTATTAAATTTTTATAATTTATAAATTATTATTTTTTTTTATACAATAAATGGAGGCATAAAATAATAACCATAATAGTTCAACCGCGGTTCATCAATTATAAGACAATGATGAATCCTAAAGTAATATATACAGATTTGTTATTTATCCGCGGGAAGAAAAAAAAGAAACCGATTCAGATTTTTATTCAGGTGATTCTGAACCCGATGATTCTGATATAAGTGAGTACTCTACATCTACTGAATGTTCTACATCTACTGAATGTTCTACCGATGAGTATGAATTAAGTGATGATGATTTAGAATCAGATTAAAGTGATTATGAAGAATAAAAAAAATATATTGAAGGTTATAAAAGATAACGATTATAATGAAAATAAATATTAGTAATGAAAATAAATATTAGTAATGAATATTTATATTAGTATCATTCATTTTATTCTTCAATTTCAATCGGTTTAGTTTTAACCTTTAATTCTTTAATTTTATTTTTTATAGATTTATTTAATTTTTATACTTAGTCTTATGGGTTATCTTATTATACCTTAGGTTATCTTATTTTACTAACTTTATTTTTACCATAATCTACTTTATATAAACCGGATTATTTTTCGTGTGATAATAACTCTATTAATCTATCGTGACCTAAGATTTATTTAAGATGATTGAAGTCATTTTATTATTATTATTTTTATTTACGGGTCGCCTTTTATTTTTTTTCTGGCCGTCGTTCAGGGAATTATTAATAGTATAATTTACTCGCTTGCATATTTCTTATTCTGTCAATTTCTATATGTTCTAATCCCTTTAATATTTATTGAAATTCTTTTGTTGATTTTATATCTGTCATATTTAATAGAAATAAAAAAAATAAATTTAAAAATAATTAAATGAATTAATTAATAAAATTTTAAAAATAATTTTTTTTTATTAAATGTAATCATAATAAAAATTATAATAAAATAAAAATAAAAAATAAGTAGCACCTAAAAAATAATGTCCTTAAATCATAGACGGAAAGCAGTGTACAAATAAGATGTTAAAGAGTAGTAAATATAGTAAATGTTTCTATTGTTTCTAAAAAGATTTATAATAATGTAAAACCCCATTATGCTTATCTAATGCTAAGAAACCATATTTATATTGTTATGATTGCTTTAAAAAGAGAGCGGCTGAAGATATACCTGATATGATTTAGTGCAGTGTTATGATTAAACTGGACAATGACACAGAGGAGTAATGTAAAAATAGACATAGTATAAATTATAATCAGTGTTATACCTGTAAATTAAATTAATAAAAATAATAATTATAATAATTATAAGAGTTAGATATAAGTAAATAAACAGAAACCGCGGCCTGAATAAACCTGTTACTTATTACCTAAATGCTTATTTTTTTATTCATTTTTAAAATGTCACTAGTGTTACCAATTTTTTTTAATAGGGTAAAAATACACTAAATTAAAATTAGTAACACTTTTTAATCCAGTTAATTCCTTGCTGTTTTGTTGGACCCGAGATTAAAAAACTGAATAAATTCCTTACTGTATTGAATTGTTACCTAAAAATGCGGTTTATAATATACCTGAAGAATATATATAATAGTAACATCATTTTTATAGGAGATTTAACTCAATTTCTAACTACTATTGGATTGGTAGTATTTACTATATACTTTTAGTTGATTTACCCACTCTTTTTTTAACCACCTCAAATCTTATATTTAATAATTTTAATATGTTTGACTGATAATGAGAGTTGAACTTGAACCCGTTAAATTATAATAGTTTTTATAAATTTTATTTATTGATTTCATTTTACTTCTGTTGTTATTCTGTTAAATTTTCTATATCTTTCTTATTGTGTATATAATAATTATAATATGGTTAGGCATAATCGGGTAACATATCCTTTTATATAAAATCTTATAATCTTATACCATTAAAGTCTACCTGGAATAGTAGCAATATTTTATTAAGACATTCTTCGTATTTATTTCTTTTTGATAGTTTTTAATATTCACCATTAAACAATATTAAATGAATTACTCTTTCTAATAACCGCGGGTTTATATATTATTATAACTATTCATATTAATCTTTTTTCTCTGATTTAGTAAGTAAAAATTTGTTTTCATTATAGTTATTAGTTTATGCTTATTTAAAAGTTATTTCTTTACTCCATCCATTTAATTATTCCATTTCGTGGTATAGATTCATTTAACATATATAGTTAAAATTACTATCTATTAACTACTATTATATTTTTAATAATTCTAATTTATCCTCATCATAAAACTCATAAACTTATTTATTGTATTACTAATTAGTAAATTAATTTAATAATATAAAGGTGTTATACTTCCCGTCCAAATCTGGTATCCTATGGTCTTCATTACTTAATAATATATTAGACCCTTAGGTTTTACACCTATGTAATACACTTAGTTCAAATACATTTTATATAATTTTATACTCTCTTTTCATTGGTACATAGTTTTATTTACCTATTTTACTTTTGTCTTATTACTCTACAAATATATCATACCCTAGTGATTATAATAATGATAATATAATTTATATATATTAATTTTCTATTTATTGTTTATAACTTTTATAAACCATTTAATAATTAGAGTATATATCTTAAAACAATTGTCTGTTTTATATTTTATACTTAGTAGATATTTATTATTTAAATTGTTAGTGCGGTGTTACATTATATTATATTTTTTATTTTATTTTATATTTCTACTTACCTGATTCATCCTTTATTGATTATCCGTTTGATTATTTAATAACACAATGATAATTTTTATTATCTTTATAATATTTCTCATATACATCTTCTGAAACTATTATTGATTTTTATTCCCATTTAAGTTATGAATCTATATCATCAATAAATATATGTTATTACTCAACCTTTCTGAATCTATGAATACCTTAACAGAACTCAAATGAATTTAAACATCTATTTTTATACCGCGACAATAAATGACATCCAATTGTAAACCTGTCGTCTTATATATCGCAACCCGTGGTTAATGACTTAGTAAATATAACTAATTTTATATCATCGTGTTTACTATCATCTGGTTCATTATAATACTCGTGTTTATTAATTATATGAAGTTTTCCGTTGTGGTCTTCTTTTCTATTATATCCGTGTAATTCTCTTATCTATTCCTGTTTCAGTATCCCGTTATCGACTAAATACTTAATAACTCTTTCAACACCTCTTTCTCTTTCTGTCAACATACTAAAAACCTTTTTACCTTATTATAATAAATCAATTAACTTTTTCATATAGTTGTCAAATGGTGTATTACTAACCCATAACTTAGTAAAACAACTATTTTATTTTTTACTGTTTTATACCTGTTCATCGTCTTCACTATCATAATCATTATAATTAACATTATAATTATCTATATTGTATTTTATTTTTATATCTGCAATTACATTCTCAATATATGCCGTTAATTAATCTGAATATTATTAACCTTTTTCTTTTCTGTAATCTTCTAATTCCTTAGTCCATTAATCTAATTTTTACCGGTCTTCTTTTGTTATTTATTATTCGCTTTATATTTATTCACTTTATATTTATTCTTAATCTTTATATTTTATTCGGTGTTCATCATTATATGGTTAATATCCATTTACAACTAATTAATGTTATTTATTACACAATAGTTATAAATAGAATTAATAAGAGTTGTATGTTAAGTAACCGTCCATAATAACATTATATTATGACTAGTTAAGTAATTATTATATACTTAATAAATTTTATTCTTTACCTTTACCGCAACACGAGTCAATTTAATTAATAACTGATAATGCCTCATCAACTACTATTATATCCCATTTCTTTTCTGTATATTTATGTACACTCTCAACTTAACACATAAGGTATTATATATTTTCAGTAGATGGTATATTGGCATCATTATAAATATCAAATTAAATACCGCTAGTTTTATATATATTTCTGGCAATTGAATAAGAGAATGATATTCTGGTTGATATAAATAAACAACTCTTACCTGGGTTTAATAATAAGAATTTAACTAGTAATGAAGTTTTACCGGTTCCCATATTACTTCTTATAAATGTTGTTGGTTATTCTTATATATCACATTATACATATTAATTAATTTATGTAATTTAAAAATCGTTATTAAATTTAATATTAGATAATTATTTTAGTTTCTTTTTATATTCTTCGCCTTTATCATATTTTTACTTTTTTTATTTTTTAATATTCTTAAATGTATAACATAGTTTTACTACGGGACACCACATAGTTCTAGATCCAATAATTAATTAGTGTGTTGTTTTATGCTCGATGTCTTTATTAAATAAGAGTTTACAAACTTTACAATTACCTTTATAATAATAATAGCTACCGGTTTATTTAATTATTTATATTTCACTCAATATCTTTTACCGCTCGTCAATATCTACTTCAAGGTCTTCTCTTTTATTTATATCGTTTTATTATTCCTCGAAAGTGAAATTGAAGTGGGGTTATTTAATATATGGGATACACTCTTGATTATATTTAGTCTATTCATATGCTTTCAGTTCCGCCACTGGTTATATAATACAATTTAATATATCAAATGGATTTTAAAACCTGTATCTTTTACCGGGTATCATATGAGAGTTTTCTCTACCTCTATTACTATATATCTTATTAAACCCATCTAATCTTAATTATTTATATTTATACGATTCATCGATATATAATTAATTTTTTAATAATGGATAAACATTTGTATCAATGATATTATCTATGATTTGTTTTTCATAATCGTGTTATAAATATTATTTTATTAATTTAATTATTAAAGGTATATCTTAAATTTTAACTATATAACTAGAGTATAAGTGACAACTAGATTTACAGTCATTAGCACTATAAATAAATATATTACTATCTATCGCGGTTCTGGTATGTTGATTGTTATAATATGATAAAGCATATTGAACACTATCAACGAGTCTTTATATAAATATACCGGTGTTATTAATAACAGATAACCCATCAACATCCATATAAAATTTACAGAATGGGGATATTTCCTAACTTACTACTTAATGTATTGTATTAGTTTCATTAAATTAATCATCATTATAATATTAAACTATTTTATCTTATTCTATATGTGTTATCTAATAATAGTCTTAATACAATTTATCTTATTTTTTATAATATATATTTTATATACTTACTATTATTAAATTATCATTTTATCTTTATTAATTAACCGCATCATATAAACAACCCTTATTGACACTTAACCCTTCATATTTATTCTTTTTAACTAGGAATGCTTAATTTATATACAGAATTGATAATATTTTATCCGCCTCTATTTATTTATCATAGTTATAATCTCTTATATTTATTTTTAATGTTCCCTTATCATTTATTAATGTATATCTTTAACTCTGACCTTCGTAATCTGTTCTTTTGTATTAATAATAATTTAAACTGAATAATTATATAAAGTCGGTGTCGTTACTAATTAATTTATTTTTTATAATATTGTAAATTTAAATACTTTGTGATAAATCTATGGTATATACATTGATTTTTTATTCTTCACAAATTTGTATAATAGTAGAAACATATTTTTAATTTATAAAATTTTACAAGTAATTCTCTTACATTTTGGTTTATGACATTTTATATAAAAATAAAAATAAAAAAAAATAATTAATTAATTATGCCAAGAAATTTGTTACCAAAATTTTTTAATAAGGTAAAATAAAACTAAATAAAAATTAGTAACACTTTTATTTACAAAAAAAAATAATTATAAATCAATATAATTATTAAGTATTATTAATTATTACCGACCAAGAATAATTAATATTATTAATAACATAAATAAATTTTACATAAAAGGGGCGCGATAAAAGATATGTTTAAATATATTTTTATTTTTTAACTTGTGTAAATTAATTAACATAAAGAATTCTAAAATAATAATTCTAAAATAATAATTCTAAAATAATAATTCTAAAATAATAATTCTAAAAATAATAGTTCTAAAATAATTGAAGTAAATCTTGGTCGGATTTTTATAAATAATTCAGTCATTATATTCAGTTAATATACTCATCATAAAATTGTTCTAATAATTTTTTAGTCAGTCCTTTATAACCATATTTTCTTATTATATCTTCAAATGTAACTTTTCTTTCGTCTGTTATTAAATAATAATTAACCATTTAAAGTCTTAAATTTCTATCATTGTTATAATATTTATATTTAGTATCAATTATTTATACACATTAATCATATAATTAATAGGTTAAATGTTTAATAAATTATTTTATTTTTTCCTATTTGGTTTTAGATAACTTGTGTATATTTAAATCAATGTGTTTTTAAAATTCATAAAATTATATTTGACATACATATTATTAGATAGTAATATTATTTTATCGTAGTTTATTTAACAATATATATATATTATGGAATAATAATAGTTCTCTATGATTAAATTCATTATATCTTCTATTCATCAATATACATAATGTTTTACTGGTATCATTCTGATTATAATAACCTCCAAAACTTATACCTTTAATTCTACTTATTTTCAACAATTCGTTCATATTGTTAATCGTATCCATATCTTCTTATTATATCCATTGTGCGATTTTCTATTTTATTGATTTAATCTTTTTTATTATTTTGAGTTATTAAATTAATTTATTAATTATGTCTTATCTATCGTCATAACATAATATAGTATTATCCATATTTAAAAATTATAAATCATCATCATTAAATTAATCAGATTATAATTCATAAATTATTTAAGGTATGCGAGCATCTTAATAATTATTTTAAGATAACAGAACATCATTAACTCTTTATAAATATTATATAATATTTTATAAATCATTATTTAATAGTCTAAAATAATCATCAATATATTCCTCAGGATTATATTAATTATTTTTATTTTTAAACTATTCTTATGGGTTTTTACACTATGGACAGTTGAATGTAGTCAATTTTTATTAACAGGATAAACAGCATTTAAAACTACATATATCACATTTAACTTCGTCATCGGTATGTATTAAATTATTTTATAAACAGATTTAACAGGTTTAGTCCAATTCATTATTTCGTTCAATGGTTGATTATTATATTTATATTTCATCACCATTTTCATTCAATACGACTTATTAAATTGGTAATATATAAGCGGCCGATGTTTCATTTTCATATATTATATCCTATTTAATTGGTTATATATTATTAACCGCGATTATTTATTCTTCAATTTTTATAAGTCTAATGTATTTTAATTTAAATTCATCATCATTATAATTAATTGTAAATTTTAATTAATTATAATTATCATTATCATCTATGACCTCGGGTATTATATCATATTATTATATTTATTATAATTTATTAATATATATTTATTTAATTTTATTATTTAATTTATCGCGGATATTATTTATTTTTATTTATAAATTCCAATTTTACTCGTGTTCTTAATTTCTAATTCGCATATCATAATACTCTTATAGTTTGGCCGTGGATTAATTTAAATTGAATTTATTTGGTTAAAATTTATAATCTGGGAATTATTCCTTAATCATTTTTTACAATTAATTTCTTGAGAATTTTTATACTGACATTTTATATATAATTTTTTTAAAGAAAAAATATTTTAAAATTTCAAAATAAATTTGTTACCAAAATTTTTTAATAAGGTAAAAATAAATCTAAATAAAAATTAGTAACACTTTTTACTTGGTATTATTTTTTTTTATCTGGCCGCGACTTATTTTTTATCTTCTTTTATCTTCTCCCAACTTCTTTTATCTGCTCGACGAAAATCCTTTAATTCTCACGCGACTTATTTTTCAACTTCTTTTATCTACCGAATAAAAAAATTTTA
>VMHT01192770.1_pt1 | contig 18234 bp, 16 predicted proteins | sample 4693611 | NCBI WGS metagenome assembly VMHT01 (sample SAMN12280063, study PRJNA550983) | marine metagenome | isolation source: seawater sampled from same location over 5 years 0.02-0.2 micron viral filtrate | place: USA: collected off the coast of southern California halfway between the port... ...
ATGAAGACAATAAAGATGTGCTTAATGTTTACTTATTCCACTTCGATGAACTTGCAGGAGCAGAACTAGATGAACAACTAGTAAGGTTCAATGCAAGGATTCCCTCTCTCTTAACAAGCCCTTATCAAATCTTTGGAATTGATATTCCAGAAACTCTTCCCGTAACGGTAATCATTGATAGAGATTTAAATGTGAAAGAAGTTTTGAGAGGTCCGCAAACAAAAGAATCAATAATCCAAAGATTGGAGCTCATTAATTAGACCTTCAGGATCAATTCTTCTTCCCTTGATGAAGATTTCAAAATGTAAATGAGGGCCGGTTACCCTTCCTGAAGAGCCAACGGTTCCAATTAATTGACCCTTTTCAAGATATTCTTTCTCGTTTACAAAGATCTCATTTAAATGAGAATACGATGAAAGAAACCCATTTCCATGATCTAGAATTATATTGTTCCCTTTATAAAAAAGGTTTCCTTTGAAAATAACTCTGCCATTTAATGGAGCAATTATTTTTGTACCTTCATTGTTTGCAATATCAAGACCGAGATGGCGGTTTCTAGGAGAACCATTTATAAATCTACGCAACCCAAATCTACTTGTAATATAACCAGAAACTGGCTGAATCATAGGCCAACTTAGATTTAACTGATCTGAGTTAACTGAATATTTGGAATTTAATATTACTTGCTCTTTTCTTATTCTTTTCCTTGATTCAGGAGAAATTTTTATAAAATTTTGATCCTCTATAGTGATTCTGGATTCCCTAAATTTTTTTTCTTGAATAGTAAAAACGCTATCAGAAACATAAATTCTTTGGTTTTTTAGCTCCAATGGGATTGGGTAAACCAAAGTAAAGGTTTTATCGCTGTTAAAACACTGAATACCTTGAAAATTTTCCTGATAATCATTTGAAATAACTGTTATGTGCCCGCCCGGAACAAGATTAGATTCAGGAAAGTTACAGTCATTTTTTAGACTTATTATTTTATTTGAACAGGAAATTATAATTAAAAATATTATCGGTAATAATTTTCTAATCATTATCTATATTCGTTATATCAGCTTCATAGGATATATTTGCAGAAGTGATAGATATTTTACCTTCCAAATAAATATCATCTTTTGATTTGACCACAACTCCTTTTTTATTCCTGACTATTGAATAGCCCCTTTCTAAAACATTAAAAGGACTTAGTTGTTCAATCTGAGAAGAATAAGATTTGATGAGATTTTGTTTTTCACTAAGATGCTTTGAATAAAGAGATCCAATTTTAGACAAATTATCATCTATATTTTCTTTAAATCGAGCCAATTTAGATTTTGGATTTAACAAATCTATGGATCTTTTTGAGAAATTTATGATCTCCGTCATTTTATTAAATCCATTAAAAAAAGAATTATGTAATCTAAGGGCGCCCTCATCTAGCTTAAGAATATTTTCGTTTATTTTATTCTTTGGATTTATGATTCTTTGACTAAGGTTTTTAACTTCTTGATTAAGAAAATTTAAATTATTAAAAAAAACTTTATTTAAAAATTTTTCAAAATTTTCTAAAGACTTTGAAATTTGAAATATTTCAGAAGAAATAATTTCTGCTGCACCGGACGGAGTTGGTGCCCTTAAGTCACAAACAAAATCACATATTGTAAAATCTGTCTCATGACCAATTGCACTAATAGTTGGTATATTTAGTTTAGAAATTGCTAGAGCAATTTTTTCTGAATTAAAAACCCATAGATCTTCAATCGATCCACCACCTCTGGCAAACACTAGCAAATCATATTTATATTGTGGTTGTATTTCACTTATCAGGTTTAAGTTTTTGAGGATACTTTGTTCAGCTTCCTCTCCTTGAACAAGAGATGAGAATAAATTGATCTCAATACTTGGGGCTCTTCTATTTAAGACATTCTTAATATCTTGAAGCACCGCTCCTTTTTCAGATGTAATCAGTGCAATTTTTTGAGGAAAGCTGGGTATTTCTAATTTGTTGCTTTCATCAAATAATCCTTGATTCCTCAGACTAGCTTTAAGTTTTTCATATTCTTCATAAAGTTTTCCAATCCCATCTTTTTCCAGTGATTCAACTTGAAACTGATAGTTCCCTCTTGCCAAGTACATTGAAGCACTGCCTAAAGCAATGAATTCATCTCCTTCCTTAGGGATAAAATTTAATAATGAATTTTTGAACTTAAACATAACGCATTGAATTTGAGATTCCTCATCTTTAAGAGTGAAATACCAATGCCCAGATGGATAAGATTTAAAATTTGATATCTCTCCTTTTATCCAGATATCTGAAAATGAATTTTCCAAAGTTTTTTTTGCTGAATTATTTAATTCGCTAACTGTGAAGATGTATCTATTGTCTTTTTGATCATTCCAGTTCATTAGTGCAGTATAGCTAATCTTGAATAAATGCTTAAAGATGAGTGTTCAAAATAAATATCCTTTTTACCTTTCCACTGTAATCGGTGCGATATTAATTGGATTAGCTCCAATACTCATGCGTTTCAGTGAAGTTTCTCCTTCGATGACAGGGTTTTATCGTTTCTTTTTTGCTTTTTTAATTTTGATGATTTACGGAGCCATTAAAGGCAAGAAATTTTTTGTAAATATAAATCTATTTATTCTTGCATTACCTGGAATATTTTTCGGTGCAGACATTGCACTGTGGCATACAGCAATCATGATTACTCCTGTAACTAATGCGGCATTGTTAGTTAACACTGCGCCAATATACGTCGGAATCATATCATTTTTATTTTTTAAGGAAAGAATTAGTAAATTGTTTCTAATCTCTTTATCTCTTTCATTTATAGGTGTTAGCTTAATTATTCTTAACCTTCAAAATTTTGATGTTTTTTTATACAAAAACCTAAGAGGCGATTTACTTTCTTTGCTGGCTGCAATTTTTTATGCAGGATACTTGGTATCTGTAAGAAGACTATCCAGCAATTTAGATACATTTCAGCTCATGCTTTACTCAGCCTTATTTGGGTGCATTCCTCTTTTAGCTTTTGGTTTTTTTGAGACCGGTATAAAGTTCCCAATTTCTCTTCAGGGGACAGGGAATCTTTTATTACAGTCCATGCTGGTCCAAATTATCGGACAAGGATTAGTCATCTATGGCTTATCTCAGATAAGTGCGCAATTCACATCTCTTATTTTGCTTTTACAAGTTTTAACGGCAGCAATATTGAGTATGTTTCTCTTTAATGAACTACTCTTATTTCAACAGATCTTAGGTGGTATTATTTTGATTATAGGAATTTATATTGCTGGATTAAACGAGAGAAAGAGTAATCATGACAAAAAATGAAGTAATAAAAATAGCAAATTGCAGCGGTTTCTATGGAGATAAACTCTCTGCTGCTAAAGATATGGTTGATGGAGGTCCGATAGATGTTCTAACCGGAGACTACTTGGCTGAATTAACTATGACCATACTTTATAATCAAAAGCTTAAGAGGGGTGAAGATTATGGTTATGTGGGAACCTTTTTAAAACAATTTAAGGATATAGCTGAAAAATGTCAGCGAGAGGGAATTAAAATTGTTACCAATGCAGGTGGATTAAACCCAAAAGGCATGGCTTCGATGATTGAAGACATCGTTTCAGAACTCAACTTAGAGTTAAAAGTAGCTTATATCGATGGTGATGACCTTATGCCTGAATTACCAAAGTTAAATGAATCAGGTGAAGAAATAAAAAATATTGATACGAATGTATCTCTTTTTGATTATGATAAAAAAGCTGTAACCGCAAATGCTTACTTTGGTGCTTGGGGCATTAAAGAAGCGCTAGACTTAGGTGCAGATATAGTTATTTGTCCAAGAGTCACAGATGCCGCGGTAGTAATTGGTCCTGCTGCATGGAAGTTCAATTGGCAAAGAAATGACTACGATAAATTAGCTGGCGCTCTTGCAGCTGGCCACCTTATTGAATGTGGGGCTCAAGTTACCGGAGGTAATTATTCATTCTTCAGAGAAGTGCCTTCATTCAGTAACGTTGGCTATCCTATTGCAGAAATAGAAGAGGATGGAAATTTTATAATTACTAAACATCCTAATACCGGAGGGTTGGTTTCTGTTGGTACTGTAACGGCCCAACTTCTATATGAAATAAGTAGTCCCGCTTATATTAATCCTGATGTTATTGCCAATTTTGATACTCTAAAAATCGAACAAGAATCCAACGATAGAGTTTACGTTAGTGGTTGCAAAGGAAGTAGCCCTCCAAATAAACACAAGGTTTGCATTAATTTAGCCGGAGGTTTCAGAAACGGAATAGAACTTTTATTAACGGGTTTAGATATAGAAGACAAAGCAGATTTAATTACTGATTCAATTTTCGAAAACGTAGGCGGAAGAGAACAATTTGATAAGGTAGATGTTCAACTCCACAGAACCGATAAAATTAACCCAAACAGTAATGAGGAGGCCCAAGCATTCCTTAGAATTGATGTTATGTCTAAGGATGCTGATAAAGTTGGCAGACTATTCAATGCAAAAATTGTAGAGCTGGCTTTGGCTAATTTTCCTGGTTGGACAGGAAGAAGCGGGGTAGTACCTAGCGGACCTTTCATAGAATATTGGCCAGCTTTAGTCGATAGCAAATTTGTTAAGGAACAAGTCCATTTTCAAGGAGAGACGAAAGAAGTGGTTCCAACCAGCCAGCTTGATTACGAAGAGATTCTCTATCAAAAAGAACCTTATTCTAATCCAGAAGTTGATAGAACAATTCTTGAAAAAGCCCCATTTGGTAATCTTTATGGAACACGTTCAGGCGACAAAGGTGGATGTGCGAATGTTGGAGTTTGGGCAAAAAATAAAGACAGTTATGCTTTTTTGTATGATTTTTTAACTGTAGATAAATTTAAGGAATTATTACCTGATCTAAGTAACTTTGAAATTGAAAGGTATGAATTACCCAATATTCTTTCTCTTAATTTTTATGTACGCGGAATTCTTCAAGAAGGAGTTTCTTCTTCAACCAGAATGGATCCTCAAGCTAAATCACTTGGGGAATATTTAAGGGCAAAAATAATTCAAGTACCCAAACAACTTTTATAGGAAAAAATATGACTGATAAATTATCTTTAGAGGGCTTGAATTTTCAAGCAACAAAGTTAAACATTGCCAACAACGTTTTAACTCTTACCCTAAATAGGCCAGAGAAAAAGAACGCTTTAAACAACGTCATGATGAATGAAATTAATTTCGCTCTAGCATACGCAAAACAAGAAAGAAGTATCAGAGTAGTTATCATCGCTGCAGAAGGCGACGTTTTTTGTGCTGGAGCAGATTTAAATAGAAAACAAGAAGAATCAAATGTTCCAAGAATAGAAGGCTCTGATGACATAAGTATGTCCATAAGGCATTTATATAAACCCGTAATTTGCAAAATTCAGGGTTCTGTCCATGCTGGTGCATTATTGATGGTTACAAATTGTACTCATGCTATTGCAGTGGAAAGTGCAAAATTTTCAGCACCAGAGATACTCAGAGGAGTTTGGCCGCATATGGTAATGGCAGGCCTATTTAGAGTAATGCCTAAAAGAGCTGGATTAGATTTCTGCATGAGAGGCCAAGCGATTGATGCAAAAAAAGCAGAGGAGTGGGGTTTAATAAATGAATCGGTACCTAACGATCAGTTAGATGAAAAGGTAGATAACCTTGCAAGTGACCTTGCTAACCTTGCTCCGGGTACCATGCAATTTGGATTGGAAGCCTATGTTAATCAAGATGGAATGAATTTTGATGAAGCTTTACCTTATTTAGGTAAAAAAAGTGCTGAAACTTTTGCAGGTCCAGATGCTAAGGAGGGCATTTCAGCTTTTTTGGAAAAAAGAGAACCAAAGTGGGACTAATCTTCTAAAATCACTAAAGTTGAGCCGCTCTCAACTTGATCTCCAACAGCAATCAATACTTCTTTTACGTTTCCATCACTTGGAGCAGTAACCTTATGCTCCATTTTCATAGCTTCTAGAATCACTAAAGTTTGACCAGACTTAACAGACTCATTTTTTTTGACAGGCACATCAACCACTTTTCCAGGCATAGGAGCAGTTAAGCCGCCGACTATTTCGTTTATCGAGCTAGACTCAAACCTTTCTTTCATCTCAAACAATAAGTCTCCTTTAATGGTTTGAATAAGAAACTTACCTTCATGATATGTAATTTTTGAAATTATCCTTTTTCCATCGATTTCAATATCTATTGATTCATCATCAAATTTATAAATTCTTACTAAAGAATTATTTGAAAGACAAAAGTCACCACCTCTTTTTGACTTATATTTGACCTCAATTACATCATCACCAAAGATTAAATCTACTTTTTGGTATGGAAGCCTTGCGTTATGCCAACCAGATTGTATGTTAGAAAGAACATCTGCACTTTCTCTGTTTTTAGCTTGATTCCACATGGCTACCGCAACAGCATGATCAAAAATTTCATTTTCTGATAGATCAATTTCAGTGTTGAGATTTACTCTCTCAACAAAATCGGTTGTTGTTTTTCCTTTAAGAAAATCTTCAGACCTTAGGATTGAAATAAGATAATCACGGTTTGTCCTCATGCCACCAAAATGACTTCTTTCAAGAGCCAAAGCTAGCTTTTGAGCAGCTTCCTCTCTAGTTTCAGCATAGGAAATAACCTTTCCAAGCATTGGATCAAAATTTGAGGACACGACAGTTCCTTTTTCAATCCCTACATCCCAGCGTACAGAAGGGTTATCGCATGGATCGAAGGCAATTATATCTCCAGTAACTGGGAGAAATTCATTTGCAGGATCTTCAGCATAAAGCCTTACTTCGATTGATGAACCTATCAATTCAACGTCATCTTGAACAAACTCTAATTCATTACCTTGAGCAATCTTTATTTGTTCCTTAACAAGATCTAGACCAGTTACCTCTTCTGTTACCGGATGTTCAACTTGGAGTCTCGTGTTTACTTCTAAAAAAAAGAATTCTTTGGTTTTATCATCAAATAAAAATTCAACCGTTCCAGCAGATTCATATTTAAGCACAGAAGCAAGCTGAACTGCTGCAGATCCAATTTTTTCTCTGAGCTCTTGATCAATAACTGTAGAAGGAGATTCTTCAACAATTTTTTGATGCCTTCTTTGAATTGAGCACTCTCTTTCTCCTAAGTGAACAACGTTTCCAAAAGAATCACCTAAAATTTGAATCTCTATGTGACGAGATTTTTCTACGTATCTTTCTAAAAAAACTCTTTTATCGCCAAAACCGCTTTCGGCTTCACGCTCTGCCGCTGATATGCTTTCTTTTAACTTTTTGGGATCTTCAACAATTCTCATCCCTTTTCCACCTCCTCCGGCAGAAGCTTTAACAAGAATTGGATATCCAATTTTTTTTGCATCTTTGGCATCAGAGGTCATAGGGAGAGTCGGAACACCAGCCTTTTGAGCAAGTTTCTTAGAGGTAATTTTATCTCCCATTTTTTTAATAACATTCCCACTTGGTCCTATCCATATAATCCCTGCTTTTTTGACAGAATTTGCAAACCCTGCATTTTCAGATAAAAAGCCATATCCCGGATGAACTGCATGAGAACCTGATTTTTTTGCAATAGAAATTATTTCTTTTGCATCCAAATAACTGCCTTCCAATTTATAAGCTTCATCAGCTTCCTTAACATAAGGTGAATTAGCATCATCTTGTGTATATATAGCAACACAAGAGATTCCCATATCTTGAGCGCTACTGATTACTCTGCTTGCAATTTCTCCTCTATTTGCAATTAGTAATTTTTTAATGATCATAGTCTGAACACTCCAAATCCATCTGATCCCTTAACTTCTTTATTGTTTACTACAGAAAGACAAATACCAAGTACTGTCCTAGTATCTCTTGGATCAATGATCCCATCATCGGAAATTGCACTTGTTGCTATTAAAGCTTCAGAACCTTTATCATGAGAAATTTTTTGACCTTCTACAATTTTTGCATCCTCTTTTTCATCGAAGGGGAGAGCGTCACGCATAGCTTTTGCTCTTCTTACCATCGACATGACTCCAGCTATTTGCTCACCTCCCATTACTGCAATCTTTGCTGTTGGCCATAAAAAGGTAAATGCATTACCAAATTCTCTTCCAGACATGGCATATGTACCGGCACCGTAGGAGTTTCCTAGAATAACTGTCAAATGAGGTACTTCAGAATTCGAAACTGCATTTAGCATTTGAGCCCCTTTTTTAATCGATCCATTCTGCTCAAACTCTTTTCCAATATTAAAACCTGTAATATTTTGTAAGAAAACAAGAGGAATGCTTATTTGATTGCATAGTTGAATAAAGTGGGCTGCCTTTTGAGAAGAATCTGGAAATAAGGAACCATTATTTCCTAAAACTCCGACAGTGTGGCCATGTATTTTCATGAAGCCGCATATAATTGTGGGACCAAAGAGTGGCTTGAATTCTTCAAACCTTGAACCATCTGCTATTCTTGAAATTACTTCACGAACATCAAATGGTCTTTTCAAGCTTGGATTCACAATACCTAATAAATCTTCTTGATCATTAATGGGCTCTTCATAGATAGAGTCAGGAGAATTACCTTCTTTTGACCAATCAAGATGAGACATGACTTCTCTTCCAATTCTTATTGCATCCATTTCATCTTCTGCAAAATAGTCCGCTAAACCGGATTTTTCAGCATGCATCTTTGCTCCTCCTAGACTTTCGGCATCAGATTCTTCACCTGTTGCCATTTTAACTAATGGCGGACCACCCAAAAATACTTGAGACTGTTCTTTAACAAAAATATTGTAATCTGACATACCCGGCTGATAAGCACCTCCCGCAGTGGAAGACCCAAAAGTAATTGTTACAGTTGGAATACCGAGCTTTGATAGTTCTGTTATCTCATAGAACTGTCTCCCTGACTCAGCAAAATGACCAACATTTAAAGCGACTGAGGAACGGTTTCCTCTAGGTCTCAAATCTCCGCCAGCTGATTCAACAAATTGCACAAAAGGAATACGGCAGTCTCTGGCAATTTGCATTGCTCTCATCCATTTTTTTACTGAGAACGCTTGCATTGCCCCAGCCAAAACTGTTGGATCATTTGCAAAAATAATACATTCAACACCAGCAGAAACACCTATGCCGGCTACGCAACCTCCTCCTACAGGATAGTCGGACTTATACCCAGCTAGCGGGCTAATTTCTAAAAATGGACTATGAGGATCTAAAAAATTAAAAATTCTTTCTCTAACAGGAAGCTTTCCTCTAGCAGCAAGTCTTTCATGATGCCTCGGTCCTCCGCCAGCTTCAGCTTCATCGAGAAGTTCGTCTATCTCATTAAGCTTGACGAGCATAGATTTTTTATTTGAAATAAATTCATCATCGTTTAGGTTTAAACGGGTTTTTAAAGGTTGTGCTTCTAACATGATTTTTTAAAGAAATTTTAAATAAAATATGCCTCAATATTTATATAAAGTCTATTTTGTTGGTTATATGAACAAAGAGATGACTTCAATAAAGTTGAATACTATAATTCCGAATTCTTTGGGCGATTAACTCAATTGGTAGAGTGCCACCCTTACAAGGTGGAAGTTACAGGTTCAAGTCCTGTATCGCCCACCAGCGATCATTTATTAAATCCTTAGTTTAAAACTTAAATGAGCATTCTCTTTAGGCGCAACGAATGCATTTTCTACAGAAAATACTAGCTCAATGTTTTTTAAAGCTTCTACTGTCTTTATTTCAATAATTTTTTTGCTGTGGGGGTCAATTTCAAAAAAATTAGTATTTTGAGACAAAGTATATTTAGAGAGATTTCTTAGCATCATTTTTGCATCAGATTTATTCTCAATTAAAACTTCTAAAATTAATGTTCCTGATTGATATCCCATGCTTTTTAAGGATAGGCTACTTTTTAGAAGAGGTAATAAATTATCTTCTAAACCAATTAAATTATTCTTAAACCAAACAATAGTTCTTCCCTCAAATAAAGCCTGCTTTATTGTGTTTTCAGATTTTCCTTTCGAAAGGATCAATGTGACTGGACGATGTTTACCTTTGTAAAATGAATAGTCCCAATCAATTAAATTATGAACATCTGAAGTTCCTATGATTGTTAAATCGTTATCTATAGCTATTTGAAAAGCCTCATCTGAATAATTGATTCCATTTGCAATTTCTATTCCATGTAGTTTATTTTCTTGAATGAGTTTTTTATGAAAATCAGTAAGAACAGAAATACCTTGTGGGGACTGTGGAGTCCACCAAGAATGATTCCAAAAAATAAAACCTCCCTGAGCGTGTGCTGCATCCACAGCTTTCTCTACCGGCCAAACAGAAGTCAAAGCATAATAGTCTCTGATGGTTTTATTTTCTTCCCATGATGCTGCTTCAGGATATTGCTTCAAAAGTTCTTGTGCTAGCGGAATATTAGATTCATCATCATTGAATAATAAATTTGCATCTTTGATGAAAATTGCGTTTATATGACCTGCTGGCGGTATTCTTGTAATTTCGGCTCCATTAATTACTAATAAATCCTCATTATTTTTATTAGCCAACAGAGCCTCTTTGAAAGCATCATTTCTATTCGTATTTGGTAAAAATTCAATGTGAGGTTGATATTCAAGGTGCTCGGTAATCGCTAAAACATCTAAACCATCTCTCAATGCTTCTTCCACTCTAATATTTGGCCATACATGTCCATCAGAAAAGACTGAATGAGTATGCAAATCAGAAACGATGACAAGATATTCTTTTGTGTTTGGAAATGAAATTTTCCTATCTTCATTGATATCTTTATCCAGAGATAAAGATCCTGCTTCTCCATCAGCAAAAGAGTAAAAACTTAAGATGAGAAAATTTATGAGAATTTTTTTCATATCCTATTTCGAATAAAGCTTAAAAACTATTGATTAGTTTATGTGATTTTTTTTCTTCAAGGTATGTATAATTGCAACCTCAAATGGACCGGTAGTTCAGTTCTGGTTAGAACGCCGCCCTGTCACGGCGGAGGTCGCGGGTTCGAGTCCCGTCCGGTCCGCCATTTTAAAAATTTTTAAATTATGAAAATTGAAGACATTTTTTCGGTGAAAGACAAAGTTGCTCTTGTCACGGGTGGATCAAGAGGAGTTGGGGAAATGATTGCTTCAGCTTACTTGGCAAACGGAGCAAAAGTTTACATCACCGCCAGAAAAGCAGAAGCGTGTAACGATAAAGCCAAGGAACTTAGCGAAAGATATAACGCAGAATGCATTTCAATTCCCAACAATGCCTCAACGCTTGATGGGATAGAAAAGCTGTATAACGAAATTTCTCACAAAGAATCTAAGATTGATATTTTGGTAAATAATGCTGGCGCAGCGTGGGGAGAGCCGATTGAAGAATTCTCAGAACTTGGATGGGATAAGGTAATGGACTTAAACGTCAAAAGTATGTTTTTTGTTACTCAAAAATTTTTACCTTTATTAAAAGAAGGATCTACAAAAGAAAATCCATCTAGAGTGATTAATATCGGTTCGATTGATGGTATTAATACACCGGCTTTTGAAAACTATGTTTACAGCGCATCTAAAGCGGCAGTTCATCATTTGACTAGACATCTGTCCTCAAGATTGGTGCAAGATAATATTTTAGTAAATGCAATTGCTCCTGGCCCATTTCCAAGCAACATGCTGGGGTCTGCAGTGGCTCATAACTATAATCCTTTAGTTGAAAGAAACCCTATGAAAAGAATTGGCACTGCTGAGGATGTTGGAGGTCTTGCAATCTTTTTATCTTCACGTGCTGGAAATTTCACTGTAGGAGAGACCATTATTTGTGATGGAGGTTTAACTGCTTCATCAGGTCACGACCTTAGGTCTGAATGAAAAAAACCCCGCATTTGCGGGGTTTTTCAAGAGAAAGTATCTCAACTAATCTCTTACTAGAGGCGGGACGTACCGGCCTCTAGCCGGAATACGGGTCAACCCGTTGTCAAGAGGCACCCCCTGATATTCCTGCTAAATTGTTAATATTAATTTTGGACCACCTCCTGTACAGGGTAAATTTTTTGAAAGCAGTTCTAGAGAATCCCTGGTATTTTTTCACTAGCTGCGACACCTAAACTAATTTTAATACTTGATTGTGTTGAGAACAATTAAATACTACACAAATAACTGAAAAGAATTTGGAAATAAATAATTCAAAGCTAGTAGGAGCAAGCCACAGATTATATTCAAGAAAATACCCGCTCTAACCATGCGGTTTATCGGAATATAACCCGATGCGTAGACAATAGAATTTGGAGGAGTTGCTACTGGAAGCATGAATGCACAACTGGCCGCGATAGTAAGAGGAACTATTAGCAGCATGGGATTGACTCCAATGTTTATACCAATCCCTGCAATGATGGGAATAAATGTAATGGTTGTTGTTAAATTACTGGTCAATTCTGTTAATGCGATGACCATTGCGATTACGATGAACAATACCAAAATCAGGCTGGCTTCGTTTGGCACTAAGCTAGCAAGCCAAATAGCTAGGCCACTATCATTGACCACATAAGCAAGAGTCATTCCACCACCAAATAAAAAAATTAAACCCCAAGGAAATTTATTTTGCATATCTTCCCAATCAAGTAATCGTTTTTGATTTGACGTCAAAAAGAAAAGACTCAAACCACCCATCATCGATATAACCGCATCCTCTAGTAAAAATAGAAATGGAAGGTCATCAATTATTTTTCGAAACACCCATCCCAAAGCAGTAAATAAAAATACAAGAGAAACTATCTTTTCTTCTCGGCTCATATCACCTAATTCTTCTTTAATTTCAAAAAGAATTTTTTCAGCACTGCCGGTATCAGAAAAGTTAATTGGAAATAAGAATTTTGTTAGAACCAACCAAATAATTGGTAAAGAGATAATTGAAAAAGGCGCTGCAATTGAAAACCAATCTATAAAACCTATATCTAAATTATAGTTTTCAAATGCATATTGAATTAAAACACCGTTGGGTGCTGTTCCAATAGGTGTAGTTATTCCACCTAAAGAAGAAGAATATGCAATTCCCAGAAGTAAGCAGACTTGAAAATTTAGCTTTTGATCCTCGGATAAATTTTTGATGGAATCATTGATTGCTTGAATGATAGAGATACCGATTGGAAGAAGCATAATAGTTGTAGAGGTATTCATAATCCACATGCTCAAGATAAAACTCGCCATCATGAATCCTGCAATTAATCTCTCACTTTTGAATCCAGTAATAGATAAAACTATCAAAGCTATTCGCTTATGCAAATTCCATTTTTGCATGGCGATAGCAATCATGAATCCTCCAGCAAACAAAAATTGAACTTTGTTCATATACTCTTTTGAAAGCACTCCAATTTCTTCAACGCCCAAAAGAGGGAAGGCGATAATAGGGATAAGTGCTGTCGCAGGAAGGGGTAATGCCTCTGTCGCCCACCAAATGCCCATCAAAATAAAAACAGCTGCAGTTATCTGACCTCTTTGAGATAAATCATCCGGATTAAAAAAGATTAAGATTGCTAGAAATAAAAGAATCCCTGACCAAAATCCTATTTTTTTTGAATCCATTTATTTAATGAGTAATCTTTAAATTTGAGAAGGTTTTCGAAATATCATCATGAATTAAAACATCTGCAAAATGATCGAACTGTGTTTCTTCATTGTTGACAATCAATAGCTTGGCGTCATTTTCTTTTGCAATTAAAGGAAAATTTGCTGCAGGAAAAACCGACAAGGATGATCCAGCAACAATAAAAACATCAGCTTTTAATGTTTCTTCATGTGCAATAACCATTTTATCTTCAGGCATTGGTTGACCAAAAGATATCGTTGCCGTTTTTATCCATCCGTTACAAGAATCACATTTAGGTGGTTTATTAGTAGATTTAAATTCTTCATGAATGAAAGAAAGTTCAAATCTTTTTTTACAATCTAAGCAAACTGCAAAAGTTGCATTTCCATGAAGTTCTGTGACTGAAGCATCATCCAGCCCTGACTTTTGATGAAGGTTATCTACGTTCTGTGTAATGCAATGCCCTGCTTTTTTTGAATTAATTATCTCAGAGATTATTGAATGCCCCTCATTAGGAATTTTTTCTTGAAAATTTGATTTAAATTCTGCACTTTGGGTCCAATATTTCATTCTCATTGATTCTTGATTCATAAAATCCTGAAACATAATGGGAGTATTTGTTTTCCAAAAACCTTTTGGTCCCCGAAAATCTGGTATTCCTGAATTAGTGCTTATACCTGCTCCAGTAAAAAAAACTGGATAATTTGAGTGTAGAATGTGATCAGTAAATTGCTCAATTGCAGTCATTCTATAATTATAACTGAGCTGATCAACCTACATGGCAAAATATGTTTTATCTTTAGACGGCGGAGGAGTTAGAGGGCTAGCAACTTCTGTATATTTATTTGAATTAGAAAAGCGATTAAAGAAACCTCTTTCGTCTAAATTTGATTTAGTTGTTGGAACATCAACGGGCGGAATAATTGCTCTTGTAATTTCAGTTTTGGAAATTGAAGGTCCCAGACTTTTAGAAATCTACTCAGAGGCAAACTTAAAAAAAATATTCTCACGATCCTTTTCAAGTTTCTTCAGAACCAAATACAGCGGCGATAGAAAGATGGAAGTACTTCATGAGTATTTTGGGAATTTGAAAATGTTTAATGCTGATTTACCTTGCGCAATTCTTGCGCATAATTTGGATACAAGATTTCCAAAAATCTTCTCCGAGAGAGAACATCCGGATTTGTTTGTTGCTGATGTTGCGGCTGCTACATCTGCAGCACCAACATATTTTCCGGCAGTCGAAATTGAATCAAATTGGTATGTGGATGGTGCGGTTTCAACTAATAATCCTGCCTTAATAGCTTTTTCTGAAGGAAAAAAATTATTTCCAGGAGAAGAAATAAAAGTCTTTAGTGTTGGAACTGGATTTAATAACAATTTTGTGGAGGGTTCTAAAACTAAATATTGGGGATCTCTATCTTGGCTGAGAGGAGGAATTATTCCAATGCTTTTAGAATCAAATCTTGAACATCAATTAGCTCAAGAAATTATTGGTCAAAATTATTTTCGAGTTGACTCTAATCTGAACGAAGTTGCCTCTAAAATTGATATCAACACAATGAGTAATTTGGAATTAATGAGAGAAATGGGTCTTAGATGGTGGGATAAATTTGAAAACTCTTCTCTGAAATTTTTAGATGAAACTTAAAAATAATAAAATTGGAATTTTAGGCTCTGGCTCTTGGGGAACAGTTCTGGCTGATATAGCAGCAAATAATGGATATGAGGTGTCAATCTGGTCTCGTAACTCAAGCACCGTTAATGAAATAAATAAAAATCATACAAATAAAAAATATTCTGGAAATAAGAAATTACATAAAAATATAGTAGCTACTTCAAATCAAAAAGATGTATTGAATCTAAGTCACGTGATAGTTTGCATACCGTCATCATTTGTAAGGAGTTTTTTTAGAAAAAATAAAAAAAACATAGTGTCAGAGACTTCTTTTCTCATAGCCTCAAAAGGTCTGGAAAAGAAAACTTTTTACACTATGAGCGAAATTCTCAAGGAAGAGCTCAATACTGAATCAAACATAAGCGTTTTATCTGGTCCAAATTTAGCGTCTGAAATCATAGAGGGTATGGCGGCGGCTTGTGTTATCGCTGCTAAAAATAAAAAAATAGGTAAAGAATTTTTAAATATTTTTGATAGGCAAAGTTTTAAAGTTTTTCTGAACAATGATGTTAAAGGTGTTGAACTTGCTGGGGCTCTTAAAAATATTTATGCAATCGTTTCGGGATTATCCGATGGATTAGGAAACAAAAAAAATACAAAAGCAATGATTTTGACGAGAAGTCTGGTAGAAATGTCTCACCTTTTTGAAGCTTTGAAATTAAAAAAATTAACTTTATTAGGTTTGGCTGGAGTGGGGGATCTCTTTGCTACCGCCAGTTCAGAAAAAAGTAGAAATTATTCTTTCGGTTATCTTTTAGGCAAAGGCAAAACAAGAGATGAGGCAAAAAATATAATTGACCAGGTTATAGAGGGAGAGAAAACTTTAAAAATTGTCCATGAAAAAGTTTCTACCCTAGAATTAGATATGCCGATAGTGGAAAAACTATACAATATCGTCTTTAAAAAAAGCTCAGTAAAAGAATCTTTTGATAAAATGATTATTGAGTCTGATGGAAGAGATTTATAAATGAACGAAGAAGAAAAAAAAATAGAAGAAGAAAACAACGAAGTAGAAACAACTCAGGAGTCTGTTTCTGATGAAGCAATGTCAAATATTAAAGACAGTTCTACCTGGATAGATGCTCTTCTTGTCGTTGTTTATTTGATAGTCATATCCTATTCAATATTTCTGTTGTGGATAATTGCTTTTGCGCAGTTTATTTTTAAACTAATAACAAAAAAACCAAATAAAAATTTAGGCGATCTAACTAATGTATTTCAAAAATTCATTAACCAAATTATAGATTTTGTGACTTTTGAGACAGAAGAAAGACCGTATCCTTTTAATTCTTTAAAAAACACAGAAGATGATTGATCTTTACACAACCTCTACACCTAATGGACACAAGGTTTCATGCACCCTTGAAGCATTAAATCTTGATTACACTACTCATGCGATAAACCTGCAGAAAGGAGAGCAAAAAACCAAAGAATTCTTAGCGATGAACCCAAATGGGAGAATACCCGTTATTGTCGATAGAGCTAATGATGATTTAGCAATATTTGAATCAGGAGCAATCATGATCTATTTGGCTGAAAAAACAGGAAAATTGCTTCCTCAAGATGCTCATCAAAAATCGGCAGCTATCCAATGGTTGATGTTCCAGATGGGAGGCATCGGTCCGATGATGGGACAAGCAAATGTATTTTTTAGGTATTTCCCAGAAAAGATAAAACCTGCAATCGATAGATACCAAAATGAGAGCAGAAGGCTTTTTGAAGTTTTAAACACGCGCTTAGAGGGCAGAGATTGGTTAGCTGATGAATTCTCTATAGCCGATATAGCAAATTGGTGCTGGGTCAGGACACATCGTTGGTCAGGAGTTTCAACCGATGACTTAGATAATCTAAAAGACTGGATTGATAGATGTTATGAACAACCGGGAATGCTCAAGGGTCTAGAAGTTCCTGAAAAAGTGGAAAACCTACTGAAAGATAAAAAAGCTGCAGAAGAGTTTGCAAAAGGTGGAGGATCAATAGTTCAGAAATAACCTTATTCCTGTTATTAGCTTTGCTATATTGTAGAATTACATCTAGAGTTATCTGCTTAAATTGATAAGTTATGAAAAAAGTAACAAAACTAAAGACGCCAGTCCCTTCCATGGAAGAGGCTAAAGATGCCGTAAGAACATTAATTGCTTGGGCAGGAGATGATCCTGAGAGAGAGGGCTTAATAGAAACTCCAGATCGAGTTGCAAGAGCATATCAAGAGTTCTTTGCGGGTTATCACGATGATCCTGAAGAAATATTATCTAAAACTTTTGAAGAAGTTGAAGGTTACGATGAAATGGTTATCGTTAGGAACATCAGGCTGGAATCTCACTGCGAGCATCATATGGTTCCGATATTGGGTATAGCCCACATAGGTTATATTCCAAATAATAGAGTTGTAGGGATAAGTAAGTTAGCAAGGATTGTTGATGTTTTTGGTAAGAGATTACAAACACAAGAGACCATGACAGCTCAAATTGCTGACACTATAAGTAAAGTTTTGAAACCTAAGGGCGTTGCCGTAGTAGTGGATGCTGCCCATCAATGTATGACCACCAGAGGTATTCACAAGTCAGAAACAAGCACTGTGACAAGTAAAATGACTGGAGTATTTCAAAAAAATATTAATACTAGAAATGAATTTATGGCCTTGATTCATTCTGGTAATAATCAATAATTTTGCCCGCAGCATTTATCCTTGCCTCCGAGTCTGAAATACGGAAAAAAATTCTTTCTGATGCTGGTTTTAAATTCGATACACATAAACCTCTTGCAGACGAAGAAAAGTTAAAATCACAAAATAGCAATCTCGCACCAATAGACTTATCTGTGATGCTTGCGAAAGAAAAAGCTCTAAGTGTGAGTAAAATATTTCCTGACAGATATGTAATTGGTGGAGATCAAATTTGTCTTCTTGGTTCAGAAATCTTCAGCAAACCTCTAACTGCAAGCAAAGCAATTGAAAATCTTCAAAAACTTTCAGGTAGAGA
>VMHT01217286.1_pt1 | contig 18230 bp, 15 predicted proteins | sample 4693611 | NCBI WGS metagenome assembly VMHT01 (sample SAMN12280063, study PRJNA550983) | marine metagenome | isolation source: seawater sampled from same location over 5 years 0.02-0.2 micron viral filtrate | place: USA: collected off the coast of southern California halfway between the port... ...
AACGCTTTTTTGGCGCTCAGGAAATCATCAATCTGTATTACATGAAAATTGGAAATACATTGTTAGTAAAAAAGAAAATTTTCATTGGCTTTTTGACACTTCTGTTGATCCCACTGAAAAGAACAATCTTATAGAATCTCATCCTGAAAAAGCACGACTTTTGAAAAGTTTATTGGCCCAATTTAATAAAGAGCAAGCTGACCCTATTGTGCCATCCGCATTTGAAGTCCCAATCCTCATAGATAAATATGATGGACAAAAATATGAGGAAGGAGACGACTATATTTATTGGTCAAACTAAAAATTAAATGAGCATTTTAAAAAAATATTTTTTTTGGATTGCAGGAATTACTCTTATCCTGATTTTAATCATCTTTATTTCTTATCAGTACCAAGAGAGACAAACCAAAAAATCTGTTGAAAATATAGATGATATTTTCTCAAAACAAAAATCTTCCATGAAGTATGAGACCGATGAAAGACGAGAGAAAAACCCAGATAAAAATGCCTATTTTGGGGATCTGCACGTTCACACGGCTAATTCTTTTGATTCTTATACATTCGGCAATATTAATTCTCCAGATGATGCATATCGTTATGCTCGAGGAGCTGCTTTACCCCATCCATCCGGATATCAGATCCAGCTAAAGAGACCTTTAGATTTTTATGCGGTAACTGATCACGGGATATTTTTGGGAGTGATGAAATCTGCAAGTGACGAAAATTCTTTTTTGTCTAAATATGATTGGGTGAAACCATTACATAATTTAAATGATTCAGCGGGTGCAGGCATATTTGAGGTCATCAGAAGATCTAACCTCTTTAGACCTTTCGCACAGAGGCTCGCAGAGGAGGGAAGACTGACCAATGATCTTACCAGTGAATTAAATAAGATTTCCAGAAGTGTTTGGCAGGATATTATTCAGGCTGCTGATAGAGCCTATGAGCCAGGAGTTTTGACTACCTTTGCTGGTTACGAATACTCGGCAGGTAGTGGAGCAGATCTTACAACACTGCATAGAAACGTTATTTTCAAGGATACTAAAAATTTACCATTATTGCCTTTCAGCAGAATAGATAGTCCAAACCCTGAAAAGTTATGGGATTGGATGGATTCTCTTAGAGATAATGGAGTTGAGAGCTTGGCCATACCTCATAACTCTAACCTCTCTGGAGGCTTAATGTTTATGCTTGATGATTTTAATGGTGCTCCAATAGATGAATCTTATAGTAGAAAGAGAATAAGTAACGAACCTGTGGTTGAAATAACTCAGGTGAAAGCTACTTCAGAGACGAGTCCCTTCTTATCAAAAAATGATGAGTGGGCTGATTTTGAAATTGAAAATACTGCAGACAATGATGAAGGGAGTTATACAAGAAGTGCTTTGATAAGAGGTTTGAATCTAAAAAACAAAAGTGGTGTAAATCCATATAAATTTGGTTTTATTGGGTCAACTGATACTCATGTATCTGCATCATCTTTCGAAGAAGATAGATACTTTTCAAAAATAGGCATTCTTGATGGAACTCCTGAACTCAGGGGATCTATTCCTTTCAATAAGACTTATGGATCCGTATTGAAAGTCCTAAGGCCAAATTTAATTGCAGAGGTTGATGGAAAAGATTATTTCGCAGGCAGCAGTAGGCTCATTAGCTGGAGCGCTTCCGGCCTTGCAGGAGTATGGGCTGAAGAGAACACAAGAGAGTCAATTTTTAACGCATTCAAAAGAAAGGAAACTTTTGCAACAAGCGGACCAAGAATTAAAATTAGATTTTTTGCTGGATATGACATTGAGAATGCATTCAGCAAAGAAAATACTATTGCTTACCTTTACGAAACAGCATCGACAATGGGAGGAACCCTCAAAACTAAGAAGAACAAATCTCCTACCTTCCTTGTATGGGCGATGGCTGATGCCCAAGGTACAAATTTACAGAGAGTACAAATTATCAAGGGTTGGCTCGATAACGGAGAATATAAAGAGAAGGTCTTTGATGCGACCTGTAGCGATGGATTGGAAGTAGATAAATCATCTCAAAGGTGTCCTGACAATGGTGCAAAAGTTAATTTGAATGATTGTTCTATAAGCAAAAATAAGGGCTCTAGAGAACTAAAAACTTTATGGAAAGATCCAGAATTTCTTGAAGATCAGGAAGCCTTTTATTACGTTCGAGTTTTAGAAAACCCAGTTTGCAGATGGTCTACTTGGGATGCCATTAGAAGCGATCAACTTCCTAGATCGAATGTAAAATCAACCATTCAAGAAAGAGCCTGGTCTTCACCAATCTGGATAACGAACTAAAAATTTTAGGCAGATTGGAATTTATTGATTCTCAAAGGCAAAGCAATTGCTAAATAAAGTAGACAAATAAGAGCATGTATTCCTGATATTTGTACCGAGGAGAGACTTAATTCAATCACGCCGAAGAAAATAAGAATAATAAATGATATTGATCTGATTGATTCCATCCACAAAGCAGATTGCTTTCCCTCTAGATACATCAGAGTAAAAGTAATAAAAAGTACCGCGTTACTAATAAGTATCAAAGATTGAAAATAAGTCTGTTGATCTAAGCCAGAAACGATGAAATTTGGAATAATTATTAGGCTAAAAATTTGAAAAAACGCATAAATTTTCTGTAGAACGTCTATTTTTGGATCGTATTTAACAAAAGATGATAAGTCATTTCTTTGAACTGGAAATCTTTTAGAAACATCATCTGGCCTCCATCTGGCATCTGAAAACCACACTTTAAATTTATCTCTCCAACTTTTGGTTACAAAAGAATCTCTTAACATCAACCAATACACATCTACATTAGCCTTAATCGGGTTCCAGCTATTTAAAGGCTTAACTGTTCCATAGATTGGTTTAACTTCATCTTTTTCCTTAATGAAAGTACCAAATATAATATCCCAAAATATAAATACCCCTCCGTAATTAGCATCGATGTATTCCTCATTCTGAGCATGATGAACCCGATGATTTGAAGGAGTAACTAAAATGTACTCGAAAATTCCTATAGTTTTTACATGTTCAGTATGAACCCAAAATTGATAAATAAGATTCAGGGATCCAACAGTGATGAAAACCTCAGGAGGAATACCAATGATAAATAGAGGTATATAAAAGATCCAACTCCACAAAAAACCTGAACTAGTTTGTCTAAGGGCTGTTGATAAATTAAATTCTTCTCCGTGATGATGAACCACATGACTTGCCCAAAAAACTTTTATCTCATGATGCATTCTATGGAACCAGTAATAGCAAAGGTCATAAAGAATAAAAGCTACAACCCAGACTATCCATGAAGAACTTGATAACAAAGGCAAACTAAAATAGTCCGCGATGAAAGCAAATACAGCTCCCTGAAAGCCCAATTTTAAAATTGGCACGTATTGACTGATTGAACCTAAGGATAAACTAGTCAGAGTGTCGGATATTCGATAATTATTTTTGTTTACAAGAAATCCATAACCCAATTCAAGAAGTATTAGGAGAAGGAAGAAAGGAACGGCATATGCAACGTAATCCATGAACGAATTATATGCTCTAATAAAAATGATCCAAGCTGGTTAGCATCTTAAATATATATTTATTTAAATTCTGTTAGTAAAATGAAATGGATATGGATGACAAGCTCTTAATATTAGAACAATGGTTCATTGTTCTCTTTGCATTTATTTTTTTTGGTAGCATTTTTAATGCAGGAATTATTTACCTTTTTGAGCCAACAAATGAAATTTTATTCACTATTTTGAGTTACTTGGGTGGCCTTATTTTTGGCTTATTAGCCAAGTACAAAAAATGGGGTTGGATAGTATGATCAATAGTCAGGAATATGATTTTCATTCCACTGGATTATCACACGATAAAGAAAAAGAAATAGCTAGATCATTTATGGGAAGAATAGAGTGGGAAATGATTCTTATCGCTTTCACACAATTTTTTGCATGGTGCCTTACTTGGTATTTAGTTGTTTCATCAACTATTCCATTGTGGCTGGGATTTTTCATTTGTCTGATTTCAACCTCCTTCGCATATTTGCCATCTCATGCAGGGCAACACGGACATCTCTCAGGAAAATATAAAAATCTTGAGTGGGTTAATTTTTTTGTAGGTCAAATATCTTTAATTCCTCTTGCAAGATCTCATGAGTTACTAAAAGTTCTTCATATTAAACATCACGCACATACAAATGATCCTGATAAAGATCCAGATTATTTTCACACACACGTTGATTCATGGTTCGAAGCAGCTTTAAGAACACATAATCAAGGGTCAGATGAAAGGGTAGAAAAGATGGTTAATGATTATTCTGATAAAGATCCTGAATTCAAAAAAAGCATTGAAAGAGGTTCTAAAGTTCAATTTTTAATAGTTTTGGTGCAGATGGTGACGGCTTTCTTTTTTCCTTTAGAAACTCTTTTTTTGTGGTGGCTTCCATTGAAGATTATTACTTCTTATTTAGGATTAGTTTTTTCAAGAGAGCCTCACAATGGGCTCGGAATTGGAAGACATGGTGATACAAGATTCTGGAGAAACGGATTGCCAAGGTTTTTAAATCATTCAATGCAAATTCATATCATGCATCATATGTATCCAAAAATTTGTCATCACGATGAACCAAAAGCGATAGAGGCTTTACGTCCGTTCATGGTTGCTAAAAATATGCCTGGGGCAGATAACATTCCAGAAAAAATATCCTTTAACCCGCTGACTTGATATTACTTTGGCTTACACATTAGAAATAGACAACAAAGCTCCAGATTTTAATCTTCTTGGAACTGACAATTTGTTTCATGATCTAGCAAGTTACAGTGAATATAAGTTATTGATAATATCTTTCTCTTGTAATCATTGTCCTTATGTAATTGGTTCGGATGAAACCACTCGGAAAACTGTTGAAAAGTACAATCGAGAGAGTATCAAGTTGGTATGTATTAATTCGAACAGTAAAAATACCTATGAAGAAGATAGTTTTGAGAATATGCAAGCTCGCATGCAAGAGCATCAATTTCCCTGGGACTACCTTCACGATGAATCTCAAGAGATTGCAACTAATTATGGAGCTCTAAAAACTCCTCATTTTTTTGTCTTTGATTCTGATAGATCATTGATTTATACAGGAAGAGGAATTGATAATCCAAGAAATGGATCCGAATCTAAAACAAACGATTTGGAAAATGCAATTGATGATTATTTGAGAGGAAGCGTCATTGCAGTTCCAGTTACCAACCCAATTGGATGCAATATAAAGTGGGATGGCAAAGATGCCCATTGGATGCCGCCCGCAGCTTGTGATTTAATATAATTTTCAGGAGGAAAAAATGAGTGAACCAGCAACCCTTAGCAAAGAAGGAGATATCTCAACTATTACATTGGATGATGGGAAGGTAAATGTCTTTTCATTAGAAATGCTTGAATCTATACAAAATTGTCTAGATCAAGTTTCCGAAGATAGTGGTGCATTAATTATAAGAGGAAGAGAAGGCATTTTTTCAGCAGGATTTGATCTCAAAACATTTCAAAGTGGAGATGCGAAAAAGGCACAAAAAATGACTGCTTTAGGAATGAAAACTATGCATGATTTATATACTTTTCCTAGACCAGTAATTATGGCTGTAACAGGTCACGCAATTGCCATGGGTATTTTTATTGTTTGTTGTGGAGACTACCGCATAGCTTTAGAAGGAGAGTTTGTTGCTCAGGCAAACGAAGTTAGAAACAACATGGATATTCCTTCTCCTATTATGGAAGTTGCTGAAAGCAGAATCGATAAAAAGCATGTTTACTCTGTGCTTTATCATGCTGACCCTTATCCTTTTGATAAGTGTATTGATGCCGGACTACTCGATGAAATAGCATCATCTTCAGATTTTGAAAAAAGAATAATGGAAAAAGCAGAAGATTTAGCTAGTTTAGGTCATCCTCATTATGCAAAAACTAAGCAAGCGCATCAGAGACCGCTCCTTGAAGCTATCTCTAATGCATTGCCTGCTTAATAAAAATTTATAATTTGTATCCGGATTGACCGTGAGAGGATAGGTCTAAACCTTCTTCTATTTGATCATCATCTACTCTTAAACCTAAGAATGATCTTAGGATCAAAGCAATTATCACTGTCATAATCGCAGTGAAAATTAAAACACTAACTGTGCCTGTAAGTTGAGTATTGAAAAAACTCATGACAGTCTGACCTTCAGAAAGACCAACTCCTCCAAGATTTGAACCAATCAGGAAAGGCAATAAAAGTATTCCCAAAGTTCCTCCAAGACCATGAACTGCAAATACATCAAGTGAGTCATCAATTTTTAGGGCATTTTTAACAAATCCAACTGCAACGTAACAAAGGTAACCAGACACTAAACCAATAATGACCGCTCCTATAGGACCTACAAATCCTGATGCAGGTGTAATTGAAGCGAGACCTGCAATTGATCCTGTTACTATTCCAACCAAACTAGGTTTTCCAAATTTAATCCATTCAATGAACATCCATACCAAAGATGCTACAGAAGCAGAAATATGAGTTACAAGTATGGCCATCCCTGCATCTTGGTTTGCAGCGAGGGCGCTGCCACCGTTAAAGCCGAACCAACCAACCCATAACATACAAGCTCCCATCATAGTTAATCCAGGATTATGAGGAGGTTTTATTTGATTAGGAAAACCTTCTCTGGGTCCTAATAAGAAAGCTAGAATCAGCGCCGTGGTTCCAGCAGTTAAGTGCACCACCAAGCCCCCGGCAAAATCTAGAACTCCCATTTCTGCTAACCAGCCGCCACCCCATATCCAATGTGTTACAGGCGCATAAACAAATAAAATCCAGAGAAATGAGAAAGCTATTACAAAACTGAATTTAATTCTTTCAGGATAAGCTCCTACAATTAATGCTGGAGTAATAATTGCAAATGTCATTTGAAAAATAAAAAATGCAGATTCTGGAATATCTCCAGAAAGGCTATCTCTTGCCATATTCATCAAGAACATTTGACTTAAATCCCCAAAATAAGGAGATCCCTCGGAAAATGCTATGCTGTATGCCATAAACAACCATGCAAAAGAAGCCAAGCAAGCAATCGCAAAGCATTGCATTAATACCGATAGAATATTTTGAGACCTAACCAGACCGCCATAAAATAGGGCTAAACCTGGCATAGTCATGAACAAAACTAGTGCTGTGGATGTAAGAATCCACGCTGTATTTCCAGAATCCATTAATTCCTCCCAATAAATTAACAAGAAGGATTATATTAGAAATAAAATAGTGCAAATTGCTCTAAAAAAGAGCATTTTTGTTTTAATAAAAACATTAGACATTTCCTCTATCTTTCTCTAATCTACTCCCTTCTTTTGGGGCCATAGCTCAGCTGGGAGAGCGCCTGCTTTGCAAGCAGGAGGTCGGCGGTTCGATCCCGCCTGGCTCCACCAAAAATACTTCAATTTTCTTCATTACAGATACATAATAAGTCCATGAGAGAAATGCACATACACGATTTAGTTATTAGAAATGGCAACATAGTTGATGGATCCGGGAAAAAACCTTTTCTTGGTGATATTGCAATTGATGATGGAAAAATTACCAAAGTCGGTGAAGTCATTAACTTAGGTAAAAAAGAAATTGATGCTGATGGAAACCTTGTTTCTCCTGGGTGGGTAGATATTCATACACACTACGATGGACAAGTTTGTTGGGATCCTTATTTAACTCCTTCGAGCTGGCATGGTGTAACCACAGTTGTTATGGGCAATTGTGGAGTTGGGTTCGCACCCGTGAAACCCGGAGATGAAAATTTCCTTATTCAACTTATGGAGGGTGTTGAGGACATCCCAGGTACCGCACTGCATGAAGGCATTGATTGGGAGTGGGAAACTTTTCCTGAATTTCTAGATGCAATAGAAAGAAAAGAATTTGTAATGGATTTAGGATTTATGATTGGACATGGGCCAGTAAGAAGTTATGTGATGGGCTACGATAGATGTCAAAACCAAGTTGATGCATCTAAAGACGAAATCAACCAAATGTCAGAAATAGTAGAAAAAGCAATAAATGCTGGTGCATTAGGATTTAGCACTTCTAGAACTATCTTACACAGGGACATTCATGGTGTTTATGTGCCTGGCACAGAAGCAAGCTCAGAAGAAATGAAGGAACTTGCTTTTGCGGTGGACCGCGCAGGCGAGGGTACTTTAGAAATTGTTTCTGATTGGCTGGACCAAGAAATAGAAATGTCATGGATGAAAGAATACGTTGAAAAGTCTGATTGCGGTTTAACTGTTCTTCAAACAAATGGCGACTCCGTTAAAACCATTCTTTACTGCGAAGAACAGTTTCTTAAAGGTAAAAATGTTCGACCTCAGTTCCCAGGAAGAAACGTGGGACTTATGTTTGGTCTAGAAAGTTCTTTGCATCCATTTATAGGTCATCCTTCCTACAAAGATATTTCTCATCTTCCCCTCAACGAGAGACTGTCAATTATGAGGGATCCTGCTTTTAAGCAAAAAATTTTAAATGAGTCGCCAAGCTTTAGAGAAGATTTACAAAAAGCTGCTAAAGAACAAAAATCTAACAAGACTAAAGAAGAAATTAAAGCTGAAGCAGAAATAGGTAAAAAACTAATCTCTAACTATGAAACTCAATTTATTTTAAGTGATCCACCTAATTACGAACCAACAAGAGAAGATAGTATTGCTTACTTAGCTGAACAGAGAGACCAGTCAGAAGAAGAAGTTATTTACGACGAATTGATAAAAGATGATGGTAAAAGCTTAATTTACGCATGTTTCACCCCTTATGAAAATCATAAACTTAAGTTCGTTGAAACATTCTATAAACTTAAATCGTCTGTGGCTGGTGGGAGTGATGGAGGAGCGCATTGCGGCCTCATTTGTGATGCAAGTATGCCCACAACAAATTTATCTCATTGGGCAAGAGATAGATCAGCAGGCAATAAAATTCCTTTAGAACTCATCATAAGAAAGCAGACAAAAGACACTGCTGAAACTTATGGACTATTTGATAGGGGAGAAATCAAAACTGGAATGATTGCAGATATCAATATTATTGATTTTGAAAAATTAAATGTCTCTCTTCCAAAAATGATCTTTGATCTACCTAAAGGAGGGAAAAGGCTTATTCAGGAATCCTTTGGTTATTTAGCAACTATTAAAAGTGGTGAGGTTGTTTATGAGAATGGTCAAGCGACCGGAACTCTTCCAGGTCAAGTCATAAGAGGGAAGCAAACATCAGAGGCCAAAGATACTAAAGAAAAGATATCTTTTTATGATCGAACTGTTAGGTTATTTATTGTCAAATTCCTAAGACTTATTTGGGCTGCAAGAAACAAGCCTGTTAAAAGCACAGTCATTTCTTAGTATTCAAGCGATAGCTCTTCAAGGATATTTCTAGCTTCATCAAACTTCTCTAAAGTCCAAAGAAAGTACCTTGAATCTACGGATATAGTTCTCGCCTCTGGAATATATTTATAGTCAGCGATAATCGTCTGAAGCATCCCATCAAAAGCAAGACCTACCAACTCACCTTTAGCGTTTAGTGTGGCTGACCCAGAATTTCCATTTGTAATATCAAGATCGCACAAAAAATTCACCGGAACAGAACCTAAGGATTCCAACTCATATCTTCCATAATTTTTTTGAGAGATTAAATCCATTAGCTTATCTGGAGCATTAAAAGGCTCCTCTCCGCTATGTTTTTTATTAATACCTTCTAAACGCGTAAATGGACCATAGGTAATGCCGTCTTCTAGAGATACTCCCTTAACGTTACCAAAGGTAATTCTGAGGGTACCGTTAGCATCTGAGTACAATGACTTTCCAATACTTTTGTAATATTTTCTTAACGATTTTATGAAAGTTGATTTGAGTCTTTGTTTTTCGCTAGCTTCAGACTTAGCAATATTTTCATACTCCATTTGCTCATCAAAGAGAATCCTTGCAATGTTAATGAAAGGATCTTCAATTGAATTGAGTTCATCTAGAGATAAGTCAATCAAGGAAAGTCTATCTTCAGCAGAATCCAATAATGATTTTTGTGAATAGATATCTTCAACAATTTTTTTAGACTTTTTAAAGTCTGCATCTAGTTGAAAATAATTGCTAAATTGTGGCCTTCTTAAATTTCCTTCAAAAGTTCTATATTTTTCAAGTCGGTTGATAAAAATTTCTTTATCAACTCTTTTGTCAAGACGATAATCAAGAGATTTAATTCCATTCACAATATTTTCATGATCTCTCTCTTGGAAGCCAATTTCTCGCTGATCATTTGGTTTGGTTCTTTCATAGGCGTATCTGTAAATTCCTTGAGCGGTAGAAATCATTCTTGAATTTCCATAATAATAATTAGGTAACTCTTCTGCCTTTTGAGCATTAATCAAAGAAAGAAGCGAACCTAAAGACTCCTTTTCTTGTTTAGAGCCTTTTTCATTTAAATAATCTATGAAACCTAACCAATCAGAATTAGCTTTGTCTTGAACTTTGAATGACTCTGCACCATCTATTTGTCCCGATATTTTTTTATAGTAATTTTCATAACCGCTGATTAATCCTCTATATTTTAAAGAAGAACCATCTTCATCTTTTGTAGAAGATCTCATTATGTCTATTCCTGACTTTAAAAAATTAACGAAACCTTGAAATCCTTCCTCTATATCAAATTCCACTTCGTTATATGTAAGCAACCTGTTGGTTGTTCCTGGATATCCGGCAACCATAACAAAATCTCCTTCTTGAACTCCTTTTGCTGATATTTTTAAATAGTTCTTGGACTTATATGGTTTATTTTGGTTAGCAAATTCTTTGCTGCTGCCATCAGGAGCCACATAAGCTCGCAACAATGCAAAATCCCCTGTATGTCTTGGAAACATCCAATTATCTATCTCGCCGCCGTATTCACCTATCGAAGCAGGAGGAGCGTAGACTAATCGAACATCTCTTATTTTTAATCTTTTTTCTAATTGATAAGTCTCTCCGCTGAAAAATGACCTGACATTGCATCTGATTTCATCGCTTGTCTCGCATTGTTCAATGATGCTTTTTTTATTACCTTCAATTTTATTGTATCTATCCAGGTCATCTTTAAGGTTTTCTGTTTGCCTTAACACGGCCTTGGTAACATTGGTGATGCTTTGAGTTACATAAGCACTTGATCCAGGTGCAGATGGTTTTTCCTCTGATTTGTTTCTAGCAACAAACCCAGTTTCGAATAAATTTTCCTTTTCGGAAGAGTTAAATTGTAAATATGACCCTTCGATACAATGATAATTCGTTGCAATAAGACCTTCTGGAGAGACAAACGATGCAGAGCATCCACCAAGACTCACTATTGCATTAAGCGGGAAAGAAAATAAATCTGTTAGATTGTCTGCGTTTCCAGAATATCCTGTATTTTTTAACTCCTTTTTTAAGTTACCCATTTGAGAAGGTTCCCACATACCTTCAACCGCAAACACATTAAGATTTAACAAAGCTAAAATAATCAGTAATCTAATCCTCATTCTCCGGGTCTCCTCAAAAAAGATCTATTTAATTCATTAACGTTCTTGACTCCTGTAAGGATCATGCTTTGTTCAACTTCATCTTTTAAAAGTTGTAACGCATATTTAGCTCCTTTGTAGCCTCCTACAGATAGTCCATAAAGGTACGGTCTTCCGCCCATGCAAGCATTAGCTCCCATAGCGAGGGCTTTTATGACATGAATCCCTCTTCTGATACCACCATCGACTATAATTTCAATTGAGTCGCCGACAGCATCTCTAATTTCTTTCAACATTTCAAATGGCGCTGGACATCCATCCAGTTGTCTTCCTCCATGATTTGAAATCATTATTGCTGAAGCGCCAATATCCCTTGCCCGTTTAGCATCTTCTACAGATAAAATTCCTTTGACCGCAAAAGCCTTATCCCATTGACCTATCATCCATTCTGCATCTTTCCAAGTAACGGTCCTATCAAACTGGCTGTTCATAAAATCCATCACAGAAATATCGTTAGCAGCATCTTTCAACCTATGCTCAATATTGACCATGGAAGGCGTGGGGGGATGAGTAAGATAGTTCAATGTCCAATCAAATTTACTGGCAATATTTAGGTAAGACTTTAGTGTTAATTTTGGTGGCACGGTCATGCCCGTGCGTAGATCTCTTTCTCGTCTGCCGTTAACGGGAACATCGATAGTCAAGCAGAGAGCATCGTAATTAGCAGCTTTACATCTTTCAATGTATTCAACTGAAATGCTTCTGTCCTTGAGAACATAAATTTGAAAAACTTTAGGACCTTTGGATTTTTCAGCAACCTCCTCAATAGTAGTTGTTGAAAGGGTAGAGAGACAAAAAATCGTACCCATATCACTTGCGGCATTTGCTGCTGCTACTTCACCTTCGTGATGAAATAATCTGTGATAGCCGGTAGGAGAGCAAATATATGGCCAATCAATCTGAGTCCCAAGAACTTTCGTTGAAGTATCAATTTTATCTACATCAACCAAATAATTCGGGATCACTTCGTATTGTTCAAAGGAATTTGTATTGTGTTTTATTGTCCACTCATCTCCTGCGGCACCATCGATGTAATGGAACATTGCTGCTGGCAGTCTTTTTTCTGCAGCTTTTCTTAAATCGCTAATGTTATGACAATCTTTTAATTTCAATTGTTAAATTTTTCCAAAAGTCTTTTTCTATCTGATTCATAGATTTTGCCACCAAAATAATAGCAAGGTATAGCTAATCCAGCGATCAAAGAGAAAGTAACAAGCATTATTGTATATGGTTCAGTCACATCAAAGGATCTTAGAAGATCAGTAAAAATTCCGCCACCTAAAGAGCCAAATGTAAGACCTATAAGGTTTAGGCATAAAATATAAAACGCCACTACAGTTGCTCTTATTTTTGGTGGGACAAGCTCCTGAACGGTTGAAAAAGTTGGGCCATAAAAACATCCCAGTTGAAAATAACCGATAATAACTCCCAGCCAAAAAATAAAAGTATTCGGTTCTACAAATCTATAAATTATTCCAAGAGGTAATAGCAACAGAGTAAGCCAAAAAAGAAACATTGGACGACCTTGATTGAAAGTTTTCAACCACCAGTCGCTCATTAAACCACCAAACAAGTTTCCAGCAAGGCCCGCAACTACACCAATGATTCCAGTTAGTTGAGCAATTTCTGATCTTTCGAAACCTCTTTCTTGAGCATACCAAAGTTGTTCAAAAACTGCCGCTCCGAGTGCTACATGATAAAGAACTCCTCCAGCTATAGTTAAGATTAATGCGTTGGAAGAGGTCAAGGCTTGCCTTAAAGTAGAAACTATTTCTGAATATGAGAGATTAACTTCATCTGGATTATCGATAAGATGTTTTCTGGGACGATCTTTAAAGTAAAATGCGATGATCCCCAAAACTGCACCGATACCCCCCAAAATGTAAAAACAATTTCTCCATCCTAGCGGTTCACCAAGAAAACCTACTATAAGGAGACTTATCCCAACTCCGATAGGAACACCCATATAGTAGACTCCAGCAGCAAAACCCATCCTATTTGCTGGAAAGCTATCTGAAAGCATAGACATGGATGTTGGCGTTAAGATCGATTCTCCAACTCCAATGAAGGCCCTAGGAATAGCCATACTGATAAATCCTTTGGCGGCACCTGTAAGCGCTGTAAAAACACTCCACAGTAGAACTCCAAAACCAATTAATCTTGGTCTGTTGTACTTATCTGCCAGCGTTCCCATGAACAATCCCATTATTGAATAAAAAAAGACAAAAGCTAGTCCAGTTAAAATACCGTATTGCCAATCAGTTAGGCCTAGGTCAGGAACAATAAAATTTGCGAAGCTCGCAATAAGTTGACGGTCCACAAAATTTAAAAGATTCAGGAGCGTCAAAAAGAAAAGTAACCTGTATGGATTCATATTCCCCCAGTTGAATTATTTATCCGTTCATGGAATATAATCATTATCCAGAAAAATAATTTTAATGATAGTAGTAGGTTTAACAGGAGGAATTGGATCAGGAAAGTCATCCGTCTCAGAAATCTTTGAGGGCTTAGGAGTGAAAGTTGTGGACGCAGATGTAGCTTCTAGACAGCCTGTGAAGAAAGGACAACCAACTTTAAAAAAAATCGCTGAAAAATTTGGATCAAATATTCTTACCTCTGAGGGAGAATTAGACAGAAGAGAGCTCAGAGAAATTATATTTAATGAGAGTTCTGCAAAAGACTGGTTAGAAAATCTACTTCATCCATTAATTCATCAAATACTCATTGATGATTTAGCAACTGCGAGTTCAAAATATGCAATTTTGGTATCTCCTTTATTGTTTGAAACAAATCAAAAAGATCTATGTTCAAAAACAATAGTTGTCGACACAAGCGAAGACAATCAAATCGATAGAACCACAAAAAGGGATAATGTTGAAGCCAGTCAAATTAAATCAATTATTGATGCCCAAATAGATAGAAAAACCAGGAATGAGCTTGCAGATATCATTATTTCAAACGATGGTTCTCTGCAGGAATTAGAAGAGAAAGTTAAAAAAATTCATCAAGATTTAGAAAAAGAAATTCTTAAATGAAAAAAAAATGTCCTCGATGCAGAAGAATGTACTCTGTGAATAAAGATTCAAATCACAGACCTTTTTGTAGTGAGAAATGTCAGGCCATTGACTTAGGAGATTGGTTTTTTGAGAAACACAAGATTTCCCGATCCATAATAGATGAGGATGATCTTTCTATAGATCCATAAAAGAAGAAATACCTGCTATTCCATCAGCAGAATATTTTTTTGCCTCATTTAAATCTGAAATTCTCATTCCACCTAGAGCATAAGTCTTAATTTCAGTTAGAGATCTTAATTCCATGAATTTTTGCCAACCTATAGAAGATGCATCCTGATGACTTTTTGTTTTTTTGACTGGTGAAATAAAAATATAATCCAACTTAAGTTGGTTTGCTTTATTTATCTCCTCCTCATTATGACAAGACGCACCCAAATAATTTTGATCGCTTTCTAAGTCCGATAAATTCATTAGATCTGCTGAATTGAAATGAATGCCATCAAATCGCTCTGAGATGTTTAGGTGTCTGGAGCTCAAAATCAGTTTGGTTTGATACTTTTTCTTTAGTAATAAAAAATTTTTTAAATTTTTATCAAGTTCTGAATCATCTAAACATCTCAACAAAAGCAATTCTTTTTTAATTTTGATCGCTTCCAACAGTTCTAGGTAATTCCCAGGAATTACTTCTGGTGTAATAAAAAAATAATCAGGATCTATAGTCTGCATTCATGCTTACATAATCTTTAGATAAATCCGACGTAAGGACTTTACTTGTTTTATTGCTATTACCCAGCTTAATAACTATTTCTATTTTTCTTTTTTTAAATTCTTTCAATCCTAATTTTTCTGAATAACTTGAACTGAGTTTGTTATTTCTAAATACCTGGAGCTTTCCAAGCTTTAGATTAAATTTCTTCTCGTCAAAGCTAATATTGGTATTGCCAACTGCCATTAAAATTCTCCCCCAATTTGGGTCTTCTCCGAAAGCAGCTGTTTTTACTAAAAGAGAGTTAGCAACTTCTTTAGCAACTGTTTTGCACTCGTTTTCAGTATTGAGTCCTTTAACGGTGATCGAAATTAGCTTTGTTGCTCCTTCAGCATCGAGTACTATTTTTTCTGCTAAAGAGTAAAAAATATCTTGAAGAGTTTCTACGATCTTTTTTTCATTGGCTTTCGACAGTGAAATTAGTGATGATCCTGTAGCGATAAGCAAAGAAGAGTCATTTGTTGATTGATCTCCATCAATAGTTATTGAATTAAAAGAACCTTCGCAGGCTAATTTATGGATTTTGTCTAACTTCAATTTGCTTATCTTTAAGTCAGTAAATACAAAGGACAACATTGTTGCCATGTTAGGTTCAATCATTGCTGAACCTTTAGCGATGCCAATGAAATTTATAGTCTCGCCTTTTATATTGATACTCTTTTTGACTATTTTTTCTTTCTTGTCTGTTGTCATTATTGAAGTAGCAAAATTTTTCCAACTACTTTTACCAAGATTTTCATAAGCATTAAAAAAGGATTTTCCATACCTTTGCAGATCCAGTCTTTCTCCAATCACCCCGGTTGAAAAAGGCAGAACATTTAAATCCTTATAATTAGCAAACATTTTATTTATATCTTTTAAGCCTTCTGGTCCAGTTGCAGCATTTGCATTTCCTGCATTTACAAATAAAGCAGTTCTCTTTTTTTTATCAAGGTTTGTTAAATTCTTTTTTGCAACCTTTACCGGTGCTGCAGGAAATTTATTTGAAGTAAATAACCCAGAGATGTTGCTGTTGCTAGGCAATTGAATTATTGCGGTATCAAGCCTTTTGCCATATTTTTGATAACTCGAAGAACAGCCAATTTTAACTTCTCTCATAATCTATTATCTTTTCTTCCTTTTGGCTTTGGCTTGAAGTCTTCTCATTCTTCTATTTCCTGAAAATTCTTCATTTGATTCAGATTTATTTTTATTGACTTGTTCTTGAGGCGAATCAAAAGCAGATTGAACGTCTTCTTTATGACTTATCGTGTTTTTTATAACAGAACTTTCTTGAGTTATTTGCTCTTCTTTACTGATTTGAATTTTTGATAAAAACTTTATGGCTTCGGCATTGATGTTTGTGAGAAGACCTTCGAACATCTCAAAAGCCTCTCTTTTATATTCAAGTCTGGGATCTTTTCCTGCGTAACTTCTAAAGCCTATATTTTGTCTTAAGTATTCAAGAGCATTGATATGGTTTTTCCAAGATATATCTATGACTTGCAAAACAATTTGTTTTTCTAGACCCGGCAGAACTTCGCTGTATTCGATTCTTTTTTCAAGATATATATTTTTTAGCTGACTTACAATTTCATCGATTAAGGAATCTTGATTATTCTTTTCATCATTTAAGAACTGAACTGGATCAAATTCAAAAGCGAAATCAGAAGACAGGGAATTCTTTAACTTTTCTGTTTGCCACTGACTTTCTACGCTAGAAGGCGGCAGAAACGAATAAACTAAATCTGATATTTCATTAAATCGCATTGAATCAATTAATTCTGTTAAGTCATCTTCCTGAAGAATTTCCTCTCTTTGAGAATATATAACTTGTCTTTGTTCATTAAGGACATCATCAAATTCAAGGATTCTTTTTCTTAAATCAAAATTTCTTCCCTCAACTCTTCTTTGAGCTCTCTCGATTGCTCCAGTAAGCATTCTATGTTCTATGGATTCTCCCTTCTTCATACCTCCAATTGATTGCATAAGATTTTTAACTCTTTCTGGTGCAAAAATCTTCATCAAGCTATCTTCTAAAGACAGAAAAAATTGTGAGGAACCAGGATCTCCTTGTCTCCCAGATCTTCCTCTAAGCTGATTATCAACTCTTCTTGATTCGTGTCTTTCAGTTCCAATCACATGTAGCCCTCCAAGCGATAAAACTTTTTCTCTGTAAGAAGCGTCCTTTTCATTGCCTCCTAAGACGATATCTGTTCCTCTTCCTGCCATATTTGTTGCTATGGTCACAGCATTCTGAGCTCCTGCCTGAGATATTATTTCAGCCTCTCTTTCATGCTGTTTTGCATTTAAAACATTATGTTCAATTTTTCTTTGTTTTAGTTTGCTGGATATTAATTCAGAAGTTTCTACAGAAATTGTTCCAACCAAAATTGGCGCGCCGCTAGAGTTAATTTTCTCTATTTCCTCAACAAGAGCCTCGTACTTCTCCTCAAGGGTTAAATAAATTTTGTCTTCCTTATCGTCTCTGATCATGGGCAGGTTCGTTGGTATTACAATGGTTTCTAAAGAGTAAATTTCCTCAAACTCTTGAGCTTCAGTTTCAGCAGTTCCGGTCATGCCAGATAGTTTATCGAAGAGTCTAAAAAAGTTTTGAAAAGTGGTTGATGCTAAAGTCTGACTTTCGACTTGGATATTTACATTTTCCTTAAGTTCTAGCGCTTGATGAACTCCGTCTGATAATCGTCTGCCTGGTAAAGCTCTTCCAGTATTTGTATCAATTAATACTACTTGACCATTTTGCACGAGATAATCTGTGTTTTTTTCGAACAGATTAAAGGCCCTTAGGGAAGACTGGACCATGTTTAATAATTTTAAATTTTCACTCGCATAGAGCGAGTCATCCTCTTTAAGAAGGCCGTTGTGTACAAGAAGACGTTCAACGTTTTCA
>VMHT01017346.1_pt1 | contig 18225 bp, 32 predicted proteins | sample 4693611 | NCBI WGS metagenome assembly VMHT01 (sample SAMN12280063, study PRJNA550983) | marine metagenome | isolation source: seawater sampled from same location over 5 years 0.02-0.2 micron viral filtrate | place: USA: collected off the coast of southern California halfway between the port... ...
CCATCGTAAGAGTTATCACCTGTGTTTTTCCAGTCAATAGTTGTATCAAGTCCGTCTAGTTCTTTAAGCTGTTCATTGCTTTCCATCTTTCTTCTAGTAAGCTTGGATGCTGGAACCCTATATGCCAACTCAGTCTTTGGCCGATCCATACCGTCTTGAATTGGTTTGAAGAAAAATGGATAGTTAACAGATATTGGTACAACCTTATCCGTAAACATTTTTTTAGCATCAGCACCTGACTTAGAGAGTATACCAAATCTACAGTCTGAGGATATTGTGGCTTGATTAACAAGTTCTGAGCTTGCCATAAAGCTAAATCCAGATCGTCTGTTTTTAAGGTAACAAATTCCGTAACACCTATGGTCTGCTTTACAGGCTTCCCAAAATATAAAGAATAATCTATTTGACTCTCTGTATTCTGGCGCTCCAATGTCAATTTTTGACCATTGCAAGTACATGTAATGAGTACCAGTAATGTAAGTATCAATACCATTATTACAAAACCAAAATCCTTTTTCTCGTCTAGTAAATTCATTATCAATATAATCGTACCATTTTTCTTTAAAATCTAAAGAGTATTCTTCCCAGTCAAATCTTGTTTTAATTCGTTGTAGCTCTTTTGGGTATTCAAATTTTGCCCATCGTTGCTCCTCTTTTTTTTCGCTTCGTTTAAACGGTTCACTTGCTGCTGGTAGAGCAATGCGGAGACCTTGTATTTCAATGATTGTTCCAATTTTACCTGTTTTACTTATTACTACAAAATCATACTCCACATTATAACCATACTCCCACTTTTTAAATCTATTGTTTTTAGCTAATATCTTGGGGTTAATAACATCTTTTATTTCTTTACAAAGAGTTTGTTCGTAAATCACTTGCTTCTCCCTTCTGCAAAACCTTTAAATGACTTTACTTCTTTTGTTTTATCTTCGCCATTTAATGCAGCTTCTTCTTCTTCAATACGTTGTAGTATTTCAAACGCGTCCATAATACAAAGCTTTTTAGTTGCTGCAGCATTCTTTAATCTATCAGCGCTTATGTCTTCACCTGTATCTACTATAGGCTCTTTAGCAACTTTAATTAACTCATTAACTGCTTTTTGTCCAGCTTGGATTATATTCTTTCTCGTCTCCTTTGTTTTCATGAGTTAAAGCTATATTATTTGATTTCATACAATAAAGTCGTTCATCACCTATAATAAACTCAAACTCTGAGTTAGGTGTAAACGTTACAAGTGTTCCAGGTGTTATTCCTACGTCTTCTAAGAAACTATTGCTATATCTAACTATACCAACGTTAGGTTTCTCTTTTAGTGTGTTAAAACTATCTGTATCATGTACTGGTGAAATAAAGCAATAGTCATTAAAAGCCTTACCATTATACATGTATATCTGGTTAGGTGCACAAAAATATAAGTCGTCTTTAAAATAAGTTGCGCTATTACGTTCTTTACCTTTTTGATCGTACCATCTTCTAAACAAGTTATGATGTACATATAACTTATCTCCAACTTTAATAGGTGAGCTATAAGCAGCTGGTATAGAAACAACAACTGCTTCTTTGCTCACGAATAGGTGGTTTTCTATAGTGGTATTAATAATAAGTGTTTTATCACCTACTTTTCTTATATTGTCATATCTTGATTTAAGAGGTTTGACAATAAAGCTATACAAGCTTTTCATTAATATTTAAGATCGTATTCAACAGATATAGCCATATTATTATTAAACTTTTTCCAAGGAAGTACTTCGCTAGATTTAGTTATAAAAATATTATATGAATTGTCTTTATCGTCAAACAAAATATTAGATATTGTATGACCACCATAAACTTCTTGATCTAAAGAATAATGCATAGCATCATTTTTATAATCAGAACCTATACTAATCTTCCTTATTACTGACATCTTCTTCGTTTCTTGTCCAATCACCAGTTTGAAGATCAATATTTATATGACCATACTTATCTTGTAATTCTTTTTTAGTACCATCTACTGTAACATTAGCATCAGCTAATTCATGAAGTAGTGCGTGTTTTTTAGATTCAAGATAACCTAACTCCATTAGTATAGAATTGACTTTATTTTGTTGTTGTTGAATTTTATCTAGTTCTGCTTTGGTAACTTTACCACGCATTCTATTCTTTATATTTGACATTTGATTTAATTTAATTGTTTGTTTTTGTTTTAGTATATTGCTACTAAATTGGAACCTGATACAACACCTTTTGCTAACATAGGTGCTTTGTCTCCTACAACTGTTCCTGGTTGTACTTTTGGAAATACTACGTTTGTACCTGCTTCTGTTATTATTTCAACACTTTGTTCTGCATTACCATTATATATTACAGCTCCTCTATCATTAGTAGCTAAACCTGGTAAAGTTAAACCATCTGCTAAAACAGTAAGTTTAGCACCTGTCCCACCACTAGTTGCTGCATCAAGTGTGATTAAATTATTTACATCATAGCCACTACCTGCTGTTATAATTTCTACAGCTTGTAATGTTCCAGCTGCTGACACTTCAGTTATGTTAACTTGAATACCTGTTCCACCACTAGGGGTAGTTGCACCTGACTGGCCAAGCGTATCGCCTACATCTGATTGATCATAACCAGATCCGACTACACTTATACTAACAGCTTCTATTGCTGGTATTCTTATATTTATTGCCCCAGCTATAACTGCCGCAGCGTCGTGGCCAAACACTCTTGGTTGAGCCATCATATTTCCTTCTAAACCTCTCATGTTTATTTATTTATTTTTGTTATTTTTTCAGCACCACGACTTCCGAAGTATGCTACGTAAACTGTTACCAGCAATGTTTTTAATAAGTTTATCCATGACTCATCTACATCAAATTGTAAATGAAATGAATCTACAGCCATCATAAATACAGCTGATGTAGTTAAAAATATTAAAGCTAACGGTCTAGTGTTTTTACTTAACCAAGAATCTGATTTCATATCAGATCTCCATCTGCTAGATACTTCTTTCATTTCAGCTATATCTTGTTCTATAAGCTTCATAGCCTGCTCTTTATCTACTTCATCAATCTTACTATCACTTGATATAAGATTTTTTACTACACCAAGAGTTCCTTGATTAGGTAATACGTCGCCTAACGCTTGTAAAACTTTAGGAGCTTTACTAGCTAAAAATGCTCCTACTTTAGTTTCTTTAAATGTTTTCTTTTCCATTTAAATATCGAATTTTTGATTATTTAATTCTGCTATTTTCTTTTGAAGCTCTGCTTCTTTTCTATTAATTTCATTAGTGTGAGCACCTTTAATTCTTCCATCTTCGTCTCTATATTCAGCGTTTAATTTATCTATTGCTTCTTGCTTTTTTAACTTTTGAGTATTAGTTCCTGTAAATATATCTGGAAATGCCTCTTGAGCTTTAGCTAACTCTGTTGAAGTTAGTTCATAATTACGCTTCTTTTGTTTAGTGTTTTCTCCAGTAATAGCTTTTCTAAGATCACTATATTGTCCACTAGAACCTTTCATACCTGCTTTTGCAGCTGCTTCTTTTTGTTCTTCAAGTAATTGCGCAAGTGTGACATCACCAGAGGCGACTGGGTCACTAGTTCCTGTTTTTGGCTTGTCATAAACAAACTTCATGTTATCCATAGCTGCCGCAGTTGATCCATATTCTTTTACTAAAGCTTTAAAGTCTTGACCTGGTTTTAATGTTATACTACCACTACCGTATTCAATCTTTGGTAAATCACCACCTTTAGTAAAAAGATCATCATAGTAATTATAGCTTGCCATTTTATCTTTATACTCTTTTTCAACTTTGCTAAGCTGATTTCTAAATTTTGCGTTGTATTGCTCAGCGCTCATGCCAGAAGGTTTGTTTTTAAAACTTGAAGATTGTTGTATAGAGTCAACGCTTCCACTTGCACCTTTAGTGAGTCCTTGCCAATTTATCCTGCCTTGATCATCTCTTTTAATATCTATAGTACCTTGCCCATCACTATTACGCCTATGAATTAACTTCCCTGTTTCAGGAGAAAAATAAACCGTATCTCCTGCATAAGGTGTTCCAGAAGGTGTTGGATCTCCTTCATTTAAAGCAAAAGGTGTAAACTTTTTAATCATAGTTGGTCCAAAGTTTTCATTCATTGAAACTTTACTTTTATCACGTTTTCTCCCAAATTTATGTCTAGAACCAATTTTTTGAAAAGCAAGTGGTGTATCATCTTTCATATTAGGTGGTCCATCTAACTTATTAGGATTAGGCCTCATATCTTTTTCTTCTAAATTGTCACCAGCTTTATAAGCATCTTTTTCCCAAGGTAAAGACTTATCACTTTCATTAAAGTTTTTTCTGTCAACTCTTTTAACACCTTTGCCATCTAAATTGTGGTAAACAGCATTATCATCATAAGCTAGTTTACCATCCATCATATCTTTTAAATGGTGATCCTCGTGAGACTCCGCTTCTTTTCTAAGTTTAGAATTTAAAGGAATATTTTTATTAACGATCATAGTGCCGTTATCATTAGCTTTAGCAACTAAACCATTATCATCGCCAACATTATCAGGTGTAAACGGAACTTCATACCTTGCAACGGGATCTATACCGTAAGGTGCTTTTAATTTAAACTTTGCCATATTAACATCTCCAACGTTTTCTAGCTGCTTTACCTCTCTCACCAGTCCAACTTTTTGATCTAGCACAAAAAGATTTTCTTCTAGCAGCATCTTTACTTCCAGGTTTTACATTCTTCTTCGTCACAGGAGCAGAAAGTGTGCTACCTGGATTTTGTTTTTTATATTTAGCTCTACCTGCCGCTGTCATACCAGCACCCTCTTTAACAGACAAAAAGTTTCTACCTTTACCTTTTGTAGTTTTACGTAGAGAAGGTCCACTTGACTTTCTACAACTACCTTTCTGTCCAGCGCTAGTGCCAGGAACTCTTTCATAACCTTTCCAACAAGATAAACCGCCTACCATTTTTTCTTCTTGCTAGGAACTTCAACTTCTTTAACTATAACGGTTGTTTTAGGTTTTCTATTTTTTAGTTCCTCTAATTGTTTATTTAGCTCTTCTAACTTTCCATCTGCCTCAGTTCCATCTTTTACTAAAGTAGAAGTAATTTTAACTTCTTCTTTTAATATATCTTGAGTTGCTTCTAATACTTCAACTTGATCTTTTAGTTGTATTATCATCTTCTCATTCCAAGTTTCTTTTAGCTCATATTCTAAACGAGTAACTTCTATAGGTGGTAATTTTCTAGCTTCTTCAATATCTGCTTGCAACGTGTAATACATACCTACAAAAGAGGCTGTAACCATTATTATTGCTACTACAGTTTTTAAGTCAAGTTGTATATTTGTGTTCTCAGATATTTTTGTACTCATTGGTTGCATCAAATGACGGGCATGCTTTATTAGCAAACTCGTTGTGTGAATATATAGTTGCTTCAGGGTACATAGCTTTTAATGTTCTAATAACAGCTAGTAGTCCTTCTTTTTGTTTTTCGTTTCTAGTATCTTTCGGGGTCTTGCCATCATCTTCAACACCACCACAATAACATATACCGATAGAATTACGATTATGCCCTGAGCAATGAGCCCCGATTTTAGCTATGTCTCTACCTTTTTTAATATTTCCATTTATATCGATGTAGAAATGATAGCCTATGTCTGACCAGCCACGACCTTCAACGTGCCACTTTCTTATAGTGTCAACACTTATATCTTGGCCTTCTCTTGTAGCTGAGCAGTGAATAATTATTTCTTTAATACCTCTCATTTGTTTTTTAATAAATACCACTTGTGAGCAGTATAACCTAGTGTAGTTAGTAATAATAGTATAGATAATACAGGTTCTAGCCATCCTAGACTAACAACCGTAGCTGATGTTATATTTAAACAATATAACTTTAAATCTTCTATTCCCATTTTTTTATTTGTTTGCATTAAGCACTGCGTTGCCTTTATACTCAATATTGTCAATCTTTTTTAACGTTGGCATTATTGTAGAATTATTAGAAACCATTGTTCTTGTTCCTAGTGGTTTTTGTCCACACTTTAGTTTCTTACCTGCAGGCTGTTGATTCATATATTTCATGTTTTTATTTTAACGTGTTATTATTATAATTACATTATTTATTAATGTTTTACGATCTTTTTTTTCTAGCATCGTATTTTAAATCACCAGCTAGCTTTGATATATGCTTTTCATCATCTAGCATTTGTCTATTACTACCGCCGTGGGTATTATCATACTTAACATCTCTTTTTAAATAACTCATATGAGCTGCATCATCTCTCTCTGTAGCTTTTAAATTACCTTTAGTAACTTTAGTTTTTAAATGATCATTTTCAAAAGCTTTAAAAGCACTTCTCATACTTGGCCCGTCGCCATACATACCTGGAGCAGCTTCTATTTTAGCTTTTAAATGCTCAGGTAATCTATCTTGATTACCAACTAAAGCTTTGCTTGGTCCATCGTACATTGGTGGCGCATCTTCTGTTTTATCTTCTTTTTTCTTAAGACTATCTCCTAAACTTTCCATGCCTTCTTGCATTTTTCTACCGCCTTTTGCTATCTCTTCACTAGAAGTATCTATAGCTCTGCTAGGATTAGAATAAGCAGCAAAAGATCCTTGCTGTTGAGGTTGAGGAAATATTGGCGCTTGAGGCGTTGTAGTAGCTACTTGCTGTTGAGGTTGAGGTTGTGGATTAGGCATACCTTGTCCACTAGCTATATCGTTAAACTGTGCATTTCTTTGAAAAGTAGTTGCTGGTACCTTGTTCATTGGTTGAGCAATATTAGGGTCATTAGTAAGTATATTACTTTCTACAGGTCTACCCGCTCTATTTTTTATTTGTTCTGGCTCTGCCATATTTTGGTTTGGCTGTATCATCGGAAAGCCAGATCCTTTACTATTTACTTGTTTCATATTTAATCCTTTTGATTTTTTATATTCTTCCATTTCTTTTTCACTAGCTTTCATTCTGTCAATCATGCCTTTTGTTTCATCATCAGCAAAATTATAGGTAACATAATCAAAAGCGTCTTTAGTGCTAGCGCCTGCTCCCATTAAAACTCTATGTGCTTTTCTTTCGTTAGGGCTAAAGCCTGTGTAATTAAATTTTGTATTTTTTAATGTTTTTTTAGTTTCATTAGGCCTAAAGTAATTATCTAAATCAAAATTTGAATAATCATCTTGGACAAAACTACCAGTATTACCAATATTAACTTCAGCGCCTGGACTAATATCTGCTTTTTTAGATTTGTTTTCTATTTTTGTAGGAATATCAAACTTTAAATTCCTATAATCTTCAGGATTAAATCCAGCTTTTTTAGCTGTTTTTCTAAAATCTTTTTCATCTTTCAACAAGTTAAACATATCTTTTGCTTTGCCTCTATCTTCAGCTGTAATATCTTTAGTACTTGCATTTTTTAATCCTCTTGCTTGACGTAGCTTTTTATTAAACTCTTTTTCTTCAGCTCTACGATCTTGCCTTAAACTTTTTCTAGTTATGTCTGCAGGTTTTTCTTCTGACTTATCAATATTGTCAAGAAGTTTTCCATTAATTTTATTTTCAGAATCTGTATCATTTGCTTTTGTAGGATCTTCTGTAGTTTCACCATCAGCAGTTTTATTAAATATAGAATTTATATCCGGCATTTTAAAATCTGTTGGATTATAATTTCTAGTAGCTCTTTTAGGATCTCTAAAGCTTGCAAATGGACTTTCTTTTTTATATGGCATTTGTTCTTGTTTTATCTCTGTTAACGAAAGATATAGCCTTAGCTGTAACTTTCCAAGAGTATTTATTATTACTCTCTAATAATTTAGTGGGCATATCTTCTTCACCTAGCATGATACGGTACATACGACTGATTAGTTGTTTACACTTATAGGAAACTTTATATATATGATATTTTTGGGTAGTGCGATTTCTTTCTCTCCACACGACTATCCACCCTTGTTTCAATAATCTGTTCCAGCGTCTATTATCCCAACTATATGAGTACGTACCTTTTTTAAAATCATCCTTGGTAAAGTGTTCTATTGCATCTAAGTATACTAATAGTTCTAAATCTGCATCAGTTAGACCACTTGTCTTACACGCCCACTTTCTAATAATTCTATAATGTTTTAGTAAGTTTAATTCTTTTAAATCTTTAGAAGTTAATCTTCTCACTATTTACCTCTCTTTGCTTTTCTATTAGACTTTTTAGCTGATCTTTTATTTTTTCTAATAGATTTTTTATCTGCTTTTTTATCTTTTCTAGCAGATTTTTTAGCTTGTCTTTTGTCTTTGCCTTTTAGTCCAGATGCTTTTATAGCTTTCTTTTTGTTTTTAAACTCATCTTTAGCTGCTGCTTTAGCCTCTTTTTTAGCATCTCTTATTTGGCCTTTATTTTCCCTAGACTCTTGTCTTCTCTCTTTACCAGTCATATCATCGCTATACTCATTTTCAAAGCTGCCTGCTATGTTTTCACCTTGACTAAGACCTTCTCTTTCTGCTTCTGCTGCTGCTGCTTCTTCTTCTGCTGCTGCTGCTTCTTCTTCTTTAGCTTTAGCTTCAGCTGCTTCTTCTTTTGCTTGCTTTCGCATTTCAAAGTAATCATCCACTTCTTCTCTTGAATAGTCAACATCATTAGGTACTTCATCCTTAGGCCCTAAACTAGTTTTAGCAGCATTAGAAGTGTCTTCATCTAAATCTTCAGGTGAAGGAGGTTCTTCTGTATTATCTTCCCCAGCCACTACTACAGCAAAAGGTGCTTTCATTGCGATTCCTTTTCTAAATGTCTGGGCAAATGACCCGCCTTTAAACTTTTTACCTTTTCGTAGTCTACTCATATTACAAAACTATTACCACATCAAACTCTTTGATGACTTTGTATTCTTTATTATTTAGCTCTATGTTGAAGCCAGACGACCTATCATAGTAAATAGCATCATCTTTTACTATACCTTCAACATTAGTACCGACAGCTACAACTGTAGCTTGTCGATACCTTATATCTTCTCTTTGTTGCTCACCTAGTATTAATCCACCTTCTGTTTTAACTTGGTTTTCTTTTACTGGTTCAATCACTATATACTTACCTATTGCTTTCATCTCTAACATTATTAATTACACAATCAGTTGATAATATAGTGGTTGCTACTGAAGCCGCATTAATTAACGCGCTTTTAGTAACTAATAAAGGATCTATAATTCCGGCTTTTACCATATCTACCGTATTTCCTGTAACCACGTCTAATCCTCTACCATCTTCATCTGGATCTACGTATTCTTGTATACCAGCATTGCGCAATATTGTTTCATAAGGTTTACGTATAGCACAATATAATACTTCTTCACCAATACTTTCTGGTTTTAAATTTTGAGAAGCATTTAATAAAGCAATACCGCCTCCAGAGACAATACCGTCTTTTATTGCGGCTTTAGTGGCGCAGATAGCATCTTCTACTCTATCTCTTTTTTCTTTTAATTCAATATCAGAATTAGCGCCTATTTTAACTGTAGCAACTTTAGCTTTTAATCTAGCTAATCTTTTTTCTATTTGAATTACTTTATTTGGGTTGTTTTCTTTTTTAAGATCTTGTTGTAGTTTATTTGTAACTTCTTCAATACTTTCGTTTGTTTCAACTTTTATTATTGTTTCGTTTTTATCTGTTACACTACTTAAACACCTTCCTAAGTAATCAGGTTGTATGATATTCATATCGTCACCTAAATCTTCGTTGATTAATTTAGCACCTGTTAACAAGCATAAGTCACTAAGTGTTTCTGCTTTACTAACACCATATGTAGGTGCGTTGATAATATTTATCTTTATATTACCTTTCATCTTATTCATTGCTAAAGCATTCATAACTTGCTTATCAACGTCAGCAATGATTAATAAGCTCTCGTTGTTTTTAATTACATATTCTAATACCGGTTGTATTTTCCTAATGTTTTCTACGTGAGATTCTACTATTAGTACTAACGGGTTATTAAGTTCTGCAATACCTCTGTTTTTATCAGTAATAAAATTATTACTAATTAAACCTTTTTCATATTGAACACCGTCAATGAGCTCTACTGTTGTTTCTGGTTGGTTGTTTATTTCCATAATAACAACACCTGTTTCGTCAACCATATCAAAAGCTTTACCTATAGTACTACCTAGCTCAATGTCGTTGTTAGCTGATATTGTTGCCACTTGTGTAATTTTTTTACCACTTACAGTTTTAGAGTTTTTTGTTATGTACTCTATTGTTTTAACAACACCTTTATTAATACCTTCTTTCATGGCTCTTACATCGTCTAATAAACTATGTGACTCAGCTTCTTTTAATATAGCATGAGCTAGTATAGTAGCTGTTGTAGTCCCATCACCCGCTTCTTTTACTGTACGTTGAGCAGCTTACTTTATAAGTGTAGCACCTATATTTTCTAGCGGATCTCTTAGTGTTATACTGTTTGCTACGGTAACACCATCTTTTGTTATTTGTGGAGAGCCTGTGTTGTCTTCTATTATAACACACTTACCACTTGCGCCTAGTGTTGAGCCTACTGCATTTGTTAGTTTCTCAACACCAGTTAACACTTGACTTTTAGCTGTTTCACCAAAAGCCAAGTCTTTAACTAGCTTTATTTCTTCCATTATATTTAATTAAATTATATTTATATGAATACTTACTCGAAGGTTTTAACTACTTTCGGTCCTTTGGTAAACTCTAGCTTTTTAGTGTAGTGCTCAATAGAACTGTCTATTGCAGCTTCTGCGCCTGCTATTGTTTCTCTCCTGGTAACATCGATCCAATCATCTGAATCTAACTGCTTGTATTCGGTTTGTAAAAACCCATTAGGTAGTTGAACTATTCTCCAGTTTTTCTTCTGAACAATATGTTTCCATAACTTAATGGTTTCTTCGTTTGGTTGTGGTGCACTAGACCACGTATTAGTGCGGGTATATAAAAACGTCATTGTATTTGGTTTAAGTTAAACGTTGGTTATTATATACTATCACTTGATAGTTCGGTTATTTAATATTTTTTCTTTTTAAAAGCTTTAGTTTCTTCTATATTACCTGGATAATACTTGTTTGTTATTAAAGAATATTTAGGTAGATCATAAGTTTCTCCAAATTGAGTCCAGTTACCATTGTCTAAATCTTTAGCGGTGTAATAAGTTATGTCCATTATAAAGAAATTACCTAGCTCGTTTTCAGGTCTATATATACCATTTACATAGCTTGTAATCTCTCTTGGATGTAGTTGACAACATGGACATCTTTTTATTTCATTTACATAAATACCTACGTCTAAGTCTGAATCAACTTTAAAATCACCACTTACTCTACTGCCGTAAACTACTATATCTAAATACTCTTTATCACCTACTATTTCTATTATTCTATTTAGAAGTTTAGCTTTGTCTTGGTTGTCCCAGTTTTGTATCAACTTCATGCTATAACTGCTTAAACTCTACGTCTATCATGCTATAGTCTACCATGTCATAACCACCTTTATCTACACTAACAGCTCTCCATGGAACTTCGTCTGACATAACGCCTTGAAATTTACCTGTGCCATAATTATTAGCGTATTTGACTTTATATTGAAACTCGTATATGTTAATTCCACTTGGTGATTGACCTATAAGCTTGATGTTTTTCTTTAATCTTCTATCACTACTAGTAACTGATGTAACAACACCGTCTTTTATTACAAATGTTAAAGAAGCAGAGTTGTTACCATTTCTAACTGTAAAGGTAGATGTTATACCTGCTGAATTATCAGAAGATTTATACTTAGCTCTTATTGATCCTGTACCAACACTAGTGCCATCGTCTACAGTTACAGACGATCCATCTATTACTATTTGAGGAGAAGAATCATTTGCTGGTCCTCTTAGTTTTAAAGAGCCACCTGTTCCGCCTCCTACAAAAGTAGTTTGACCATCTGATATTAAACAATATTCTGACCCTGTCATGCCTTGTGTTCCTAAAAAGCCATAATTAGAACTACCGGCCCAAATTCCTATTTCCATACCACCATCACTACCAGGAAACACTGTATTACTACTAAATGTTTTAATACCTGCTACTGTTTGGTTGGTTGTTGTAAGCACTGCTCCACTAAGTGAATCTATATATCCAGCACCATTTGTTAATTGATTGTTGTTAGTAGGTATCGTAGCGCTACTAAAAGCATTAGTACCTAGATCTTTTTTTTTAACTATTCCAGACTCTTCAAACAGAGCACTTACTGTTTCTTGATTTGCTGCTGGAATACTAGATAGGGTTAGTGTGCTAGAAAAAGTACTAGCACCACTAACTGTTAATCCGTCTATAAATGTTACTGCCATTTAATTTAATTTTATTTTATTTTTTGTTAATCTATAACAGTTATTAAAGCTGTTATGTCTCCAGCTGATAAACTTGTTGCCGTAGTAACTGTTACTACATTAACAGAAGTTCTAACAACTTTAGCAAATACTGTTTCAAAAGTACTACTGTCATATAATTGTACTATAACTTTTTGACTATTTAAATTGTGTGTAAACGCGTGTGAGGTACCGCTGCCACTATTTGTTCCATCAAACTCTCTTGCTGTTATTCTAGCATCTACTTCTGTATCAAAATCCGTAACAGCTGTATGTGGTATTGCTATTGTTTGATTAACAGCGGAAGTTACTTGACCTTTAGCATTTATTGCAATCTTTGACACTGCAGTAGCAGATCCATAAGTAGCTGCTGTTACTCCTGAATCTTTAAGTGTAACTTCACCTGCAGCACTAACATCAAAGCTAGCAACTGTAAAACTTGCAATACCAGGTGTTATGTTTGTAGCTAAACCTATGTTGTTTTGAACAGTTACCCAATTTGCTAGTGTAGTTGGATTATCTTGTTGTGCTATTAAGAAATCACCTACTTCAACAGTTTCAGTAAAGAAAGAACCAGCTGCTGTTACAACATATGCCCAACCTTTCTTAATACTTGCTGATGGAGATGAATCAAGATCTGGCGTGTTAGTAGCGGCATTGTAGCCTCCTTGAAATACTAAGTTACCAACTATATTTGTATCAACATAGTTTTTAGTAGCGGCATCTTGAGCAGCTGTTGGATCTAATAAGCTAGTTATTTTCTTACTATTAAAATTTACGTTGCCAGTTGGAGCACCCCATACACTTAAAGGTACGTTCTCCATTGTTATTAACCCTTGATTTGATCCATCATTAAGAAAAACAATTTTATCTTCTGCCGCAGAAGCTAAACCAACATCACTTAATTCTTCTAAGTCTAAAGTAAAAGTTGCAGTATCAGTTGCTGAAGTAGCTGTGTCTATACCAACGCCACCTGTTAAAGTTAATGTATTACCATCTGATATTGTTTGGTTTGAACCACTATCACCTGCAACTGTAAAAGAACTCATTGATCCAGATCCTGTAGCTGCAATGGTTACTTGACCAGAGCCGTTGTTAGTAGTTGTAATACCTGTACCTGCTGCTAAAGTTATAGTACCTGAGTTTGCTATAGTAGAATTACTACCTGATGTCGATGCTAATGTTATGCCATCATAAGGTCTTGCATTTGCAATAGTTATAGTTCCAGATCCATTGTTAGTAGTTGTAATACCCGTGCCTTCAGCAAAAGTCATTGTACCACCTGCTGTAACAACACTTGGAGATCCACTACTTGCTGCAAACTCATATTCAATACTTGCGGGGTTAAAAGTAGTCCACGGTACATTAACAACAGCTTGATTGCTTGAGTTAAGTTGTATACCATATGTTCTACCTGAAGTAGTTGAAACTAAATTAGCTGCAACTGATTGATCTGTATCAGAAAAAAGTTTTACTGATCCTAAAGTAGTTGAAGTAGCTGCTTCTACTGTAGTATCTGCTGTTAAGTTTACCCAAGTTGATCCACTGTAATACTTCATCGTATTACTCGTAGTATTAAATATTACATCTCCCGCGTTTGCACTTCCAGGGTCTGAAGCTAAATTTTCTAATCTAGCGTTTAATAACTGATTGTCGTTTAAATCTAAGTTATCTAAAAATTTTACTGCCATTTTTTTAGTTTAAGTATGCTTCCCCTGAAAAAGGAGCACTGAATGTTATTACTAATGAATTAGTATTTGTATAGGTTACATCACCTATTACAATTTGTTTACTTGTATCTACTACAGTTACTGATGGAAACTTGTTTAAATTATGTGTTATGTTCCACGTAGCTGAAGGTACGCCTTGTGTAAATACAAAGTTAGCATCATCATTTAACGATGCTATTGAAATCTCGTTAGCGGATAATGAAGTTAAACTTATACCAGTACTTGCTTTTAAACGTACTGAAGAAACTGTTGCATCGCTGTCTGTTAGTTTTATATCCGCATAGTTTGACGGCGAGGCTACAACTTCCGATGTTAATGTATAAGTAGTGTTTACTAAAGTTTTAAGATCAGTTAGCTTAACTTGTTTTGTACGCTTACCGTCTCCCATGTCGGAGATGATCATTCGATCTTCCCCGACGGGAGTAGTTTTTAATGGGTAAGAATATATAACAGCCACAAAATGATCTTATTTCTTGTGACCCATTTTAGGTCCTTTCATATGCTTTGATAAGATCATGCCAGGTCCTGACATTCCAGGTCTTCCACTTTGTCTTGTGTAGTTACTCATGTTTCTTCCTGAAGCTTGGTTACCATATTGAATTCTCATCATTGATGGTCCGCCTTTCATACCTGCTCTCATCATAGGCATAGACTTTTTAGCCATAGCATTTCCATCAGACATAGATCCTAAGTTAGCTCCTTTGCCTCTCTCTTCTTTCTTAGCTTCTCTCATAGCTTGCTCATCTTCCATACCAGGTCCGAATTTTTTGTATGCTGCTTTAGCGTCACTCTTAATAGGATCTACTATGTTATCTTTAACAAAGTTCTCTCCAAAAGTTTTGTTCTTAGCATCTACTACTGATTTAGCAGCAGATTTTACTTTTTTCTTACCTGCTTTATATAAAGTACTAGCTTCATCTGCAAAAGATTTTGCTCCATATTCAAAACCTGCTTTTACATTTTTAGCAGCTTGCTTCATATCTTTCATCATAGCTGGTTGCTTGCCCATTTCTGGTTGACCACTAGCTGCAGATACTACTGCTTTAGCTCTTTTCTTTACTTCTTTAGCTACACCTTTAGCTTTACCACCAGCTTTCTTAGCGGCTTTACCTACTGCTTTAGCAGCTTTAACCCCTGGATTTGCTTTAATAGCTTTAGTCGCCGCTTTACCTACTTTTTTAGCTCCAGCTTTAGCTTTAGCTTTTACTTTCTTTCCAATCTCTTGTCTTTTAGCTTTATTTGCTGCTGCTTTCTTTCTTAATTCTCCAGCTCTTGCTGTATTTTTAGACGCTTTATCTTTTTTTACTCCTGCTTTAGCTCTTTTTACTGCAGCTTTAGCTCCTTTTCCTTTAGCTTCTAATTTATCAGCTCTTTTTTCTTTTCTGTCAGCACGCTTTTCTTGTCGTGCAGCTCTTTTATCTTTAGCTTTAGCTCTTCCTTTTTTAGAAAGACGCTTACCTGCGACTGCTGCCGCTACTACTGGTAATGCCATAATTGTTTTTTTAAGTTTTTTGTTTTGTGTTATAGTTATAATTCTTCACCTTACGGTATAATATAGTTATTTACATGTATTTATTATAATTTACCCTGGCTAATAGTGACACTTGCCTGTTATTAGTACTTATTATAAGGCTAATGTCACTACTTTTTTTTATTATTAGAAGTATAGAACTATAGGGTTGCCCCACCACAATATAATTTTGTGTAAAATAGAAAATGAAATATTTTATTGCGGGTCCCCCATGTTTTTCAGAATATTATTATAATACTTTGATTGATCGCGATATATTATTGTGTCGATGCGTTTAGTAAATAAACATACATAGAAAATACGATACACAATGGATAACTAAATGTAAATAAATAATAATTAAACTATGAATAAAATAAAAATAAATATCGAGCTACTAATATTAAAAATATCTTTAATAGCTTTTGTATCAACAGTTATATATATGATAACTAACTTTGGAATAATTAACTACATTTCCTTTAATGGAATTTAATATAGTAAATTATTAAGATAATGTGTGTTGTACTTCTAAACTAAAATAAACAGTCAAACAAACATACACTCTTTGCAAACTAAAAACGAACTAACTTGGATAACTAAATAAATAAAATAAATATAAACTAAATAAAAATATAAAACTATGAAAACTAATAACTTAACTACTAAAAGATTTGTAATAAGAAAATCTTTACTCGGAAATAATACAGTAATAACTTTTACTAACAATAAAAATGTCACGTTCACTTACGATCACGACGAAATTTACTCAACATTTCAACAAAAATTTGAAGAAATGCCATGTTTCCAACAGTATAAATCTTATACAAATAGTAATACTGTTCCAAAATTCTGCAGAGAATTAAGTGAAATATCTTAAAAAACAAAAGTCTTAGTTGATAGTAATACTTTAGAGACTATAAATATAACGAACATATTACTCAGCACATAGCCGAAATGGTTGGAAGTGAGATTCGATTTCTCACTCGGTTACAAACTAACTACGAAAGTCGTAGGATAATAATATAAAACTAATTAAAATAAATAACTATGTATAATCCAAATAATCCTTCAAACTGGTCTTGGTCAAAAGCTTTTGACGAAATGAACAAAACAGTAAATCAAGCTGAACTCACTCAGCAATCTATAAATCACGTACTCAATTATCCTGGTGAGGCTAATGGTGTTTTCATGACACTAAGTAAATCACAACAAGATGATGTTTATGAACTACTAAATGAAATATTATGACTCATAATCTAAATACGACTATTAACAAAGTAGCTTTGGAAATATTCAACAAGAATTATAATGAGTTAAATAAAACTCAAAAACAAACTTGTAATAAAGAAATGGTTGATAATAAAAAATGGTTAGCTCCTTTTTGGAAACAACCAGGTTATCAAAGTGAAACCGATAAACTATGTGAAGAACTAGGAATTTTTAACTATAAAACTAATAAATAATAAATATGATAGATAACTATGAATTTGAAATATACTATGGTGAAATGGAAGAACCACTATATTTAACTAACGACAAAAACTATATTTGCGATGAAATGAAAGATTTCATGGAAGAACTAGGAATAGTAATGGAAGAAGTAATATATAAAGTAGAACTAATTACAAACTAAATACGACGAGAGATGGATAATAACAATATGAAATATATAAACACAGATAACTTAACAGCAATCGATTACGGTGATGGTAGTATCAAACTCATGATCTACAACAAACATAAATCTCCTTATGGTTACTCACCTCGCGACTTAGTTGTCTCACTGTTTGGTGTTTCAATGAAAGAATTTACGTACAACTATGTACAACAAGAAGTAGACAAAGTGTATTCTACTTTCAACTATGATGAAATACACGAACTAATAACTAAAATAAATAACAATGACAAAAACTCTTAAAAAAATAGCTACATATCTAACAGAGTGGCATATGTTAAAAATATACGCTACCTTTATGACTACATGTTTCTTATGTATATGGATTCCGACTATGTTTGTAGCAATAAAAAATATAATAATACAAGTAATAATACCACTATTTAAATAATATGAAACTAAGTAACGAAGAAAAAGACGAAATTACTTGGAGAGTAGTTGACTCACTATATGAAAAACTAGCTAACGAGCTAGAATATGAACTACAAGAACATGAAAACTTTCCAGAAACTAACGACGCTTACATGAATTTATTCAATGAAATGACTGTAAAAATAGTAAAGTATATGAGAAGTGAACTGTTTCAACCAATGACTAACGAAGATTTAAAATAATAATATGACAGAACAACAAGCAATTGAAGCAATAGCTAATGATATACAGGATGGTATCTATGGCTTTACACAGAAATGTGGAACAGAGTGGCAGAAGTGGACATTTGCACTAAGCCAAGCAAGAAAAATATATGAAGGTAAACTAATAATAGATTTAGAAAATGGAAGTGATTAATAGAGCGCATGAGTGGGATGCTTTAGACAATACTACTACTGGTGAGTTTGAAGATTCAAAAACATTAAAAGCAGTAATGTTCTTAATGATACAAGAAAATGTAAGAAAAATACCTAACGATCAAGAATTAGGTAAACAAATAAGAAAAATAATAAATAATTTCA